>Ga0326511_10000015_pt1 | contig 134577 bp, 118 predicted proteins | sample 0_2496_0518_D_FD_203701 | JGI IMG/M metagenome (GOLD analysis project Ga0326511, IMG submission 203701) | Bovine rumen microbial communities from UC Davis, California, United States - 0_2496_0518 | ecosystem: Host-associated > Mammals > Digestive system > Stomach > Rumen | place: USA...
TTCGATAGTCGTTGAACCTTACCTAAATAAATATTTAGGTCTTGGCTGCTGATTGACTCTATTCATTGAATTATTACACTTTGGTATCAATGACCTAACAAGTTCGTCCCAGCAATTAAAGAGGTTTGTTATATACATTACTATATAAAGTGACCCATTATCAATCACTATTCCCGCATGTGAGCATATCAATTCTTCCAATATAACTTGGGTGTAATCCTCTGTATTTCTTTGAAATACTTTTAGATGTTTTTCTTCCTGCACTATGAGGTCCTTTAACAGTATATTTCAATCTACTGAAAAAATCCATGTCATTAATATTTTCATCAAATCTAAGAACTCCAGATGCGTGCATTTTCTGGATAAGTATCATGCCAGAAAATTTGAATATATCAACAATATTATCCATAGTTGCTTTATTTCCAAGATTTATTATTCTATTAAGTCTTGTTGAAAACTCTGTTGTCAAAAGACTGGCAATATATTCATGACACCTAAGTCTCTTATTTTCAAGAGACATATTTTCTTTTAGTCTTAAGTTATCAAATTCCATCATAACCCAACGTATAACAGCATATATATTTTCTTTATGATAGTCATTTACTTTTAAGATATTTTTTGTGGTCTCATCAAGCATACGATTAAAGCTTGTAAGAGTTTCCAGTCCTTTTTCATAATTCTTACCATGAGTAAGATTCTTAATAAAAGGTGTCACATCATTGATATTATCTAAAGAAAATTTCTTTGGAAGAATTTCAAGAAGTCCTGCTACAATTCCTTGAATATATCTGTATTTTATAAACAAGTCTTTTACAACTTCTATATAACATGATGATGATACCTGAAAATATAAGCAATCGTTTTTTCTGTCTTTCAATGATTCCACTAATCTTAAAATATATGCGACGTTCAAAAATGATAATGCTTCTAATATACCGTATCTTGATACAATGAAAAGCATTATATCAGTTTCCCTTTTAAACACAAAGGTTTTAAAATGTGGCATAATATATCCTGTTCCATCAACATCTTCATATATTACTGGCATACGTTTTACAACAACAGGCATAAGAGATTTAACAACTGTAGATGTTAGTGTTGTGTATGTTGACTTTTCTACAAGTTGATAGATAAGATAATACTTTTTACCATTTATAAATAAAAACCCATCTTCATCAGCAATAGGAATAAGCATATCTTTATTTATATATTTCTCTTTTAGTATATTCTTACCTGTCTTTGAATCTTTTTCTGTGGCTGTTATTTTTAAATGCACTGTCAATAGTCCAACTCTGTTGTCGAGTATGAGTTTAGTATCATACTGGGATTTTTTAGGAACACCCATTTTTCTTCTATAGACATGCCTGTTAATATCTATATCACTTTCCTTTCTACTAAACTCGTATCCTAAGAATTTTATATTCTTTAAAACTTCCAAGCTTTTCCAAGCATCAACTACCAATTCTTCAAGAGGTTTATCATCTTCTTTTGTAATAAGTTTTGTATTAAGTTGGTCTTCATAAGTACCAATATAATCTGACAAATATTTAAGCATTACTTCCCTCCTATTTAAATAGAATTTTCTATGAACCGATTAAAGACTAAAAAATGAGCTTGAGTGAATATTTCTATTCAACTCAAGCTCACCTGTAAATTATAGCACCGTTAGGCTATCAGCAGAATTAAATCAATCAGTCTTCGTTCTTCGCAGTAATTATTCCATCTTGCTTGAGGTTGCCTTTTTCAAAAACTTGAGGCTTATATGAAATATTAATTCCATCATCCATTCTTCTAGCATAAATCTCATAGCATCCACACACATTAATGTGCTCTTCAAACACCTCTTCTGGATCTTGCTCTGATAATTTGAGCATCATATATTTAACAATACAATCATGTATTGTGCAAAAGATCGGCATTACAATACATGATTCAGCAACCTTCAAATCAAGGTCATTTCTGAACTTTGAAACAGCAGCTGTTGAAATTTTATCAATAGTAGTAAGATCTGAAGTAATATTCTGATTAAACCATTGATTGCATCTAACAACTGAAAGTGTTTCTTCTTCATTAATCTCTGTGAGTCGGTCATTCTCAAGATGCTTCATATATGGTGAAAAATTCCCATATTTTTCAAGATCATTGTTTTCCTCAACGTCAAATGTTGATGTATATCCGATTTCCAATCTGTCAGCAATTATAATCTGAACGCTTTCCTGCTTGTCTCTGGTGGACTTAAGAAAGTCCATGATAGCCTCAAAGGTTTTCATATAAGTAGCCATAACCCCTTCCAAACTATCAAAATTAATCTTGAAATCTGAATATATCTTTGTCTTAGCCATACTAGCTATTTGTAAAATATCATCAAGATCATCCACTACATTGTCATTAAAATAAATTTCTGCCTTACTGCTCATTCTTTTTTCCTCCGTTTTTCTTATTATTTTTATTTGGCAACTTCTTTGTAGAACTCTTAGAATTCTTTTTATCTAAGAAGTTTACCTGTGATGATAATATATTATTCAAAAACGAAAGTGCAATATCACTACTATCAACAGATTCCTTTGAGAATAATAACTGTCCAGTCGTAGCATTGATTATCATGGTAAGTTTTTTATCATTCATATCTTTGTTAGAAGCATGGATTATAACCAAGAAATTTGATACAGCTTTTCTAACCTTAACCTGCACTGCAAATGTTATAACATCTGACATCTTTTCTTTGCTATCATTCATTGTATAGCCTATAATAGGATTGATATATTTCATATCATGTTTAATGCTTACAGCAATATCTCCGATGCTTTTAAAATAAGCTTCTTTGTCAAAATTTGTTTGTTGTGTTTGGTTCATAATTATCTCCTCCATAAAGTAATTTTAATTATTTGATAGACTATATACCTCATCCTGATTGAATGATGATATTAAGTCTACATTACCGCATTCGCTCAAAGGTACAACTGTTATTGACATATAACTATTTTCGTCTTTTGCCAACTCTTTTAAGTTTTCAACTGATAATGGAAGATTAAATCTTTCTATTATAGATTCATAAGTGCTTTTATTTGCAACAACATCTACCATTATTTTATTTGGATATAAAATTGATGTGAATAGTCCTATATTAAGTTTGTCATTCATATATATTTTAACAATAACTTCAACTAAATATGGTTGTTTTACATCAGGTAATTCTTCTAACGGAGTATCGAACAAGGTATCGTTACTATCTGGTATTACATTCTCAAAAGATTTTTCAAAAGACTTCTTTTTCTTTTTCTTCTTTTTCTTCTTATCTGAAGATTTGAAATAAAAGCTTTTATCACTTTTCTTTTTCCCATCTCCAAATATATTTTTGAAATCATTCATTTTTTTAGCCCTCTTTTATAAAGGCTATAAATCTATACCTTATAAATTTATAGCCCTTGTGCAATTTTTTAATTCTCAGAGTTTTCAGGAAGCTTTACTGTAAGACCTATACTAGCAAACTTATTTACAATAGCAATTATTCTGGCAGAAAGTCTTAACTTATTTTCACCATTATATTTTCCAATAATACTTGGTGTGACTTTCTTCACACATTCTTCATTGCTTGCTCTACAATACTCATTGACAATATTACTTATAATAGTATTGGGAGAATCACTTGCAAACCCTATAGATTTTACAGTAACCTTTTCATCAGCAGGAATAACTAATACTAAAAACGACCCGTTGGAAGTAAATTCATCAGCATCAATATCAAAACTTATCTCAACTAAACGAGGAAGATTTGAATTCTTACTGTCATTCTCGATAAGTTTTCTTAAATCATCGAATCCATCAATTCCTATAGTATCAACAAATGAACCTTTTTCTGGTTCACTAATATCCACAGATGGCATACGAATGTTATCAATACTAGCAACTTCCTTAGTTTTCTTTTTCTTAGGTTTGTCCTTTTTCTTTTTGTCTTTCTTTTTACTGTCCTTATCTTTTTTGCTGTCTTTGTCTTTCTTAGATTTCTTAGCATAAAATTTGCTAGAATCCTTCATCTCAAACATCTCAGTGTAATTCTTCTTTTTCTTACTCATCTTCCATTATTCCTTTCAGTTTCTTTTTAAGTCTATCAGAATCAAATTTTGCTTTGAGTTCTTCAGCTTTGTCTATCTGGCAGTTAATAACTTTTATTAATGACTTCATATCTGTTTCACTAATATCAAGTTTTGTCACCTTGGATTCATACATGAGTGTATTATTTTCACAACCCATCTTATTTAAGTATTTCTTATAATCTGTCATTTTAAGATCTGCAAGCTCTGATACCACTAATGGAAAGCCTACTTTTCTTTTATAAAGTAATGCTTTGATCTTAGGGTCTTGGGTTGTTTCGCAGTGATATAAACCAACTTCACCGTTTTTGACAAGTTCGGAATAAGTCATTTTGACTTCCTTTTTCTTCTTGTCTTTTTTCTTTTTCCTCTTGGATTCCATTCCAAAGATTGTCCATTCATTTCCCATTATTTTTTTCCTCCATTTTTAAAAAGTATTAATAAATAAGTTAAATGTAAACTAACTTTTTATTTTTCCAAAATAGATCTTAGCTCTTCCTCTGTGACTACAGGAATACCATGTTTTTCAGCGGCAGCAGTTTTCGCTGATGATATGCTTTTATTTGGAACTATAAGGTAGTTTACATCGGATGAAAACCTTTCAGTTATGCTTCCACCCATACTAATAATATATTTCTCAAAGCTAGAATCCCTAAACATTGTAAAACATACTTTAAATTTAGATTTATTGTCCTCATGATAAATATCAAGATTTTTAAACAAATATTTTAGAAGGTCAATATTTTCATTTACACCATCAATAATTGATTTAGCTTTGCTTTTACCTATACCTTTTATTTCTGAAAGTTTGTCATATTTTTCTTTAGCAGATATATCAAGAAAATCTACAAGTGTTACTTTATCAAATACAAGTTTAAAAGTTCCTTCAGAACAACCATCAATACCTATAGCACCAAATAATTTATAATCAGGTATTCTTTTCTTTGACTCAATTTCTTTTATCCAATTATCAAACATGACTTTTCCAAAACCATCTTTACTGATTATTTCAGATTCATGTTTCTTTAGTTTATATAAGTCCTTAATTGAAGTAAGAATATTATCATCATAAAGTTTATCAATGGATGCGTATGATATATCTTGGATTCTTAACTTACTTAAATAATTAAGAATCTTTCCTTTTTTCCTACAATCACAATCAGGATTTACACAACGAAGAATTGAGCCTTCTTTAGATAGTTCAAGTTCTTTTCCACAAGAAGGACATTTCTTTATTAGTTTAAAAGGTTTATTTCCAGATGATGTGCATTTTTCATCAATACTCAAATAAGGTACTATATCGTAAGACACCAAAACCATATCACCTTTAGCTAAATATAACTGGTTAAATCTTTCAATGCTTCCAAGACTTATTGATTTTATTGTGTTTCCTTTTAGTTTAATACTTTGAATTTTAGCAATAGGTGTAATTTTTCCAAGAGGACCTACTTGGAATTCGATATCTTTGACATATGAATATTCACTTTCTTCGGTAAACTTATAAGCAATCTCATACCTATTTACGGAATCTTTTCTGCCAAGAACTTCTTGAATTTTTGGATCTACTAAATAAATAACTATTCCATCACATCTTAAATGCTCAGTAACATGATGGTCTTGAGCAAAAGATTCTATAGCATCATACTGTCCAAGTTTACATTTAAGACAAGGATGGTCAAATGCCCCTGGACAAATGCATTCAAATTCTTTTCCCTTAATAGCATATCTAAGTGGCATTATAACTAAATACTTATCTTTTTCACCACTCTCATCAGAATTTATTATCGCTGAAGCTAGAGACCTACTTTGTTTATATTCACCCTTATAAGTCTTATTATATTCTTTAACAGTATCTTCTTCAACAAGAACTTCTGTCTTTAGTCCAAATGCTTTTCCATTACTTAAAAATCTTATTGAATCAGGAGCAGGAATATTTTTAAAATGCTTTGTTATATCTTTAGCAGTATTATCTTTAGTAAATCCTCTTGTGAGAACTCTTTCCATATTACCATTCTCGTCAAATTCAAATATAGCACTAACACCATCCCACTTCGGGAACACACAAACATACTGATCTCTAAGATTTATATTATTACCAGTTCTTTCATAATAAAGCCTTTCAGTACTTTCAATCCACTCATCTAGTGATTTCCTTGATAGAGCCTTCTTAGTTTCTGGTTTGTGTAAATAATGTATCTTAGAAATAGTACCTCTAAGAATTGGGTATTTGTGAGTTACAAGATTAGTATCGCTTTTGAATGCTCTAAATTCAACATTGTTGTTTTCAAGATATTCACAAAATTTATCATATTCAATATCTGTAACCCCTGTGTCTAATCCAGAGTTGTTATAAATTATCCAAGAAATATTTACAATATCTTTTACAATCTGTGTAAAATTATCTGGAAATTCTTTACACTCTAGCATACTTGCACATTGCTCGATAAAACTTCTAAACAGTTGCATTTGTGAACTTGCTTCGACTTCATCAATTTCACCATTTTCTAATTTCTTTCTGGTTTCACTAACAACATTGTTCATTACTAAAATCTCCTTTCTTTTTTTAGATATTCGCATATCTATATTATAATATATAACTATTGATGAAATAATTGAAATTCATTTTAGTCTTTAAATGATATATTATTGATGTGTAAATTAAGTAGTTCAGTTACTTTAAATTATCACTGCGTGATAAACTTAATTACATATGAGGGTAAAAATATAAAAGATACTATAGCCTATATCCTATAGTATCTTTTATAAATATGAGAGTACCCTACTCTCAGAAAGGAGGCATAATGTATGCGTGTTTATTACACCTCTAAAGACGGGAAAAGTCTTTGTGTATGACGAAAACGAGCCACACAAAGACAATAGTGCTACCAGCACTATACATTGCGATAGAATATATCGTAATAAGAAGTATTTAGAAAGTAACCAAATACTTTAATAAAATGTTGGATGTTTATAAATTATATAAAACTTATTTAAAAAAGGAGAAATGAATATGATGATTAATTATGACAAGAACACAACAGCAGTAAAAGAGGCTATGAAAATGAGCAAAAAGAGTGGAGTAAGTTATAAAGAAAGACAGGCAAACGCATTACAGCAACAGCGTATTGCTGAAGGTATAATAATCAATGCAGGTTCAAAACTTGTAGTCGATGTTATAGAAGGATCTTGCTCTGCTGTAGCTCATGGTGTAATGTGGGTTGGCAAGAAAATATTTAGTAAGAATAAGGATAAAGGGGATAAAGGGAATAAAAATAAATAAAGATAAAAAAAGAAAATAATATTTGAAAAATAATTAAGTTGCAAGCACAGTGACATAAAAATTGTTAAAAAGAGAGGGTTGAAATATATAGCCCTCTCTTTATTTTTTTTAATAACCCATCTAAAAGCATCAAAAAACATTCTTTATAATAACACATAGCATCTTCATGAAAGGAGTTTGTTTTATGGCTGTTAAAAAAGAGAATCCAGATAAATTAGTTACTAAGAAAAAAAATACCAAACTAAATACACAATGGCTAAAAAACGCCACAAAATCAATAGGAACTATTGCTGCTGATAGTATATCTTCCTTAGTTCCAAATTTATATACAACAACCACTACAGCTGCCCAACTTACTAGAAATTTAAGACAGCTTAGAAGAAATCAAGGAAGTATTAGAAGTTCTTTAGAAAAAAACCAATATATCAAATTTGGTAAAACTTTTATAAAGAATTCGTTACAAGACTTAAAAAGTGGTAAGTTATATAATGAAAGTCGTGACAGTTTTGGTGGTGGAGATGACGAAGAATCTACTGCTACTTATTTTGGAGGAGATGAAGAAAATAACGAAGAAGGATCTTCAGAATCCCCTCAAATAAATGTGAACCTAAACCCAGAAGGGTTTAATAATGTAAGCAATTCTATAAATAAACTTTCTGAAATACAACTACAAAGTACAAAAGCAAACATCGATGCAATGGTGACAACATCATCAACTGCACTTGCAATGCATCAAAAAAATGCTGATGCAATTATAAGTCATTTGTCAAATATTAATAATGGTATAGAAGCATTGGTTAAATTTACAAATGAAAACATGAATAAATTTATAGAAACTAGCAATGCTTATTATGAAGCTACTGGAAAAGCTTTCGATGAAAAAACCGAAAGAAAAGAAGGTACTAAAGCAAGCTTAGTAAAAGAAAATGGTATATTAAATACTGAAAACTTTTTAGGATTTTTGAAAAAGTCCTTCAAGGAAAATTTTGAAGCAACAGCACCTGGTCAGTTATTAAATACTATATCAAGTGCAAAAGATCAACTTGAAGCTAACCCTATTGGTACAGCACTTTCGTTGATAATATCGACATTTATGCCAGATAATATTAAAAATCCTTTAAAGAAATTAGACACTCAATTTGGTCAATTACTTACATCAAGTATTATGAAAGCCTCTTCAAAACTTAGAAATAATAGTCAAGAGGGAATACTTGGAAGTGTAATGACATTTCTTGGAGATACTTTAAACATAACACCATCGAGAAAAAATACTGTTGATGATAAAGAAATTGATACTAGCGCTGCTGTATACGATAAAATATCAAGAACAGCTTTGGTTAATGAAATACCAAAATATTTAAGAGAAAGTACATCCTATCTTAAACAACTTGTACTTTTAAATGGTGGTGATCCAGATAAAGCTATATCTAAATCAGAAATTTTAAATAGAAGTACTGGAAAATATGAGTCTTATGATTCATTCAGAAAAAATATTATGGGTGAAATCATGAGCTACACAACAGGTGCTTTTAATAATAGTGATTTCAGTAAAGATTTATATAAAGCAATGTCAATATTTGAAAAGGACTCTGAGAAAGAAGACTATGAAAATATCATAAATAAATTATTCTTGGAACTTGAAAAAAGTAATATTGACATTATAGATGAAACTAATATTAGTAGTATTATCGGTTCTTTAAAAGGAACGGATCTTAGTAAAAAAGTATTACAAAATGCTATAGAGAATACCTTCAATAATGGTAGTTCTCTTTCTATTAATCCTTTGAGAATAAAATCGAGAAATAATAGAAATAAAATAATAACTAGACTTGAGGATGAAGCTGGATTTAATTTTGCTGATCTTGTACCAGAAGGTCAAAATATAGATGATGCTATGAGTTCAATTCTTTATGGTACAAACGATGACGCAACTGCAATTCATACAATTCATCCAAATTCTGTAATGGGTAAATTAAAAAGTATTGAAGATATTCTTCTTAGAGGAATAAATGTAAAAGTAATGCATGGTGCTCCATTCCCTTCAACAGTACTTGGAAGCACTGATAACTCAACACAAACAACTGGAAATACTCAACAAGGTTCAACAACAGGATCTGGAATTTGGATACCTAATTCAAATCAACCATCGTCTAATACTGATGCTACAACAAATTCTGATAATAACAGACAATCTATGGAATCATTATCGGATGAAGAATTATCCAGACGTATTTTGGAAGCAACTGGTGGTGCTGAAGAAGAACCTGCTAACGATGAAAACGTAAAAAGAAAAGGTTATAAATTTTTTGATAATGGCTATGGTCATGTAAGCAATATGATGAAATTTGCATTTGCTGGTAAATTTGGTCTTGTAGGTAATGAATTTAATAGTATGATGGGAGATAGCTTCTCTAATCTTGGTATTAAATTAAAAGATAATATTCTCATACCTACTAAAAATGCTATCTTTGGAGAAAAGAAAGATGGTGTTTATAAAAACGGTATAATGCCAGATTTTGCAAATGCTTTCGTTGATATGAAAAATTCTTTTTTGCATATGTGGGATGGTCGAAAATATAAAAAGACTAATGGTGAAGAAGTTGACGAATCTGATAAAGAAGAATCCATCACCGATAGAATTAAAAATGTATTCTCCAATTTAAAAGATGATACTAAGAAATTCTTTTTTGGAGAAGAAGGTGATAATACTAAGGATGCTACTAGAGGTGTTCTTGGTGCTGGTGCTGATATAATACGAGAAGGATTCGATCATTGGAGAAATGCTTTATTTGGAGAAGATTCTGATCCAGATGAAATTAGAAAAGATATTGCTAATAAAGTTAAAGAAAGACTTCCAGATACTATTATTGGTGCTGGTGCTGGTGCAATACTTACATCATCTTTTGGAGGACTTCTTGGAGACATAATTGGTGGACCAGGTCTTGGATTGATACTTGGTGGTCTTACTGGATATGCTAAAAAAAGTGAAGGATTTCAACGTTTTCTTTTTGGTGAAGAACAAGAGATGATTGATGAAGACGGAAATCCTGTAAAAATAAGAGATGGTGGGTTAATATCAAAAGCTACTAGAGATTTCTTTAAGAAAAATAAAACTGAGATTGGTGCTGGTTCTATAATAGGTGCTGTGCTTGGAAGTACTGTGAGAGATGGAATTATAGCTAAAGTTCTCGGTGGTGGTTTTCTTGCTCATATGGTTGGTGGACCCGTAGCCGGTGCAATACTCGGTGGAGCAACAATGATGGTTAAAAACTCTAACGCATTTAATGAGTTTTTGTATGGTAAAGAAATTGAAGAGCTTGATGAAAATGGTAATACGAGAAAAAAAGTTATTGGTGGTATCTTAAATGGATTCCAAAAAGTTATGGGAAGGAATGGAATTGCAACTAATGATGAAGGTGCTATGAAAGACAATGCAAGACGTATTGCTGGAATGAGTGCTGTTGCTACTGGTGGTGGCTTGCTTCTTGGTATGTTTACTCCTCTTGGACCTGTTGGTGGAGCAATACTTGGTCTTTCAAGTACAATACTTGCATCTAAAGATAAGTTTCATGATTTACTTTTTGGAAATAAAGAAGATAAATCAGGTGGTAATCATGGTTTATTAAATCAATTAAAAGCATTGATTGCTGCTAAAGTAGTAAATCCTATGGGAATGCATTTAAAGAATGCACTGGAAGATATAAATGATGCTCTTCTTGATAAAATACTAGATCCTTTACAAAACTTAATTGGACCAGCATTTGGTTGGGTAACAAGTGTCAAAGATAGAGTACTTGATTTATTTGAAGATTCCTTTGACACTATTAAAGAGGGGTTTATGAAACTTCCAAAAACTATCACAAATGGTTTTACTTCTTTACTTGGTAAAGCAATGAAACATCTTTTTGGAGATGGCTTAACTAAAAAGGTTGCTAATGTTGTAACATCAGTACCTGGTGCTGTGGCTAATGGTGTAGGAAATCTTTTTAGATGGAGAAATAAAAGTAATTCTTTAAAACGATGGAGAAGTGATAGATTTAGGAATGATGAAAGAAATAGAGAAGTTTTAGAAAAAGCTCAAAAAACTTGGGACGATGAATGGAACGCTATGTCCGATGAAGAAAAAGATGAATGGGGTTCATATGAAGAATTTATCGAAACAAGAGATAGAGAAATGGGTGAAAATTATTTCTATAATAGTGGTGATGATAGAGCAACAAAGCTTGCATTACGTACTGAAAGAAATAAACAAAAGAAAGAAAAAAGAAAAGCTAAACAAAGAGAATCTGATACATCATCTCTTATAGCAACATTGACTGGTGGTAAGTACACAGAAGTTACTGAGGAAAATAAAAAGAAAGCTTTAGCTGAATATAAAAAAAGTAGAAAATATAGAAATGGTAGAGGTGTTGGAGGATTCAAAGGTTCTGAAGTTTTAGAGTTACTTAGTGAAAATCCTGATGCTGATAATAGTACTACAAAAGCTGTATCTGACGTTATAAAGGATGCTGTTGATATGACTCCAGTAGAGCATGCCTCAAATGGAATCAAGAATATTATAAGTTTCTTAACTGGTGCTCCAATAGCTGGTGCTGAAGCTTTAGGTGATATTGGTAATGGTGCTAAAAACTTGACTGAAGTTATCGTTGATGCTATGAGAAAAGTACATCAAGAAGCACTTGACACAAAACAATCTGCATCTGATAGAACACAAGAATTTCAAAAAAATCTAGCACAAGAACAACGAGAAAATGAAAGAAATAAAATCGCTCAAAACTATGTTGAACAACAAGAAAGACTTAGAGAATGGTCTGGTCACGGAGACTTTACCGATGAAGAACGTGAACAACTTGCTGAAGATGCTCAAAGAGTAGGAGAATATGAAACTAGAAATAAAAAGTATAGTGCTCCAACATTTGAAGGTGGTGCTCATATAAAAAAGAAATTTTATAGAGTTCCTATATTTGGTAAGATGTTTGATAGATGGAGTTACGAAAAGCATTTCAAAAGAGCTACAAGAACTGCTAGAAGAAGAAAAGCTTTTGGTAGAAGCTTAACAAATGGATTTGATTCGGAAGGTCGTAAAAGAGAAATTGAACTTGCCGATAAAATTGCTAACTCATATGGTAGAGAAAGAGCTGGATATATTAATGAGTTTAATGATCTTGTAGATGAACTTAAAGGAGATAGACAGGCATATATTGAAGATTTAAATGAAAGACAAGGTAATTTAAATGCTGATATCAGACGCTTAATTTCACCAAGAAGAATCTTTAATAAATACAAACCTATATTTAGTCCTGAAGATAGAAGTACAAATATAAGAGACTCTGATATAACTAGAGATGATATTATCAACGATGTATCAAATGCTGCTGATGCCTTGTTAAATCATGCTGCTAGAGAAGAGCAAGCGAACGCTCTTAGAGAACAAGCAGAACGTGAAGTACAAGGTGAAAATGAAGGTGGTAATGGCTCTGGAAAAATGTCAGTTTCTGAAGCTTTACGAAGAACTGGTGGTAGAGGGTATGCTACAGGAAGTGAACATACCAAAGAAGGAGCTGCTGTTGTTGGAGAAAATGGTCCTGAGATAGTTCAATTTAGAGATGGAGACCGTGTTATTCCGAATAAGCCACATTCATTAATTGATGTTAATGTAGTAAGTTTTGATAGAAGTGCTACAGAAGATATTCATTCTATTCCTACTAATGTAAATATCGTAGGTCAGGATGGTCTTATCACTACATACAGTACTGGAGCTTCTCTTGGAGATAATACTGATAGCTCTTCTAAAATAGAAAAAGATCTTTCTACTTCAAATTCTCTCGTAAGTTATGAAGACGTTAAAAAAGATAATAAAGACGAGATGATTGAGGGTAAAGCAACCTTAATTAGTGAGCGTAAAGAAAATATACTTGATAAACTATTTTCCTTCGTAAGTGGAAATGGTGGTATTGGTGGACTTATAAAAAATATAGGACTTATAGGTGGAGCTGCTGCATTATTAGTCCCATTCTTAAAAAATGGAGGTCTTAGTAAAATACTATCAACATTTTCAGGTCAAGGCAGAACTATGAAAATGATGTTTGAAAATGATGCTTACGATGGTGGTGTTGATTTCCAAACTAATTTAAAAAATCAATTAGAAGATTGGGCAAATCCATTAAATAGTGAACATGAAAATGTGGATACGTCTAATAAGGCATTATTCAACTTCGCTCGTGGTAGATTAAATAATTTCTTAAATGGTAAAGCAGGAAAAACAGGATTAGTTAATGGACTTAAAAAATCATCGATAAGACTTGGTGAATCCGCATCAAGAAGACTTGGTGTTGATGTTGCTGAAACTGCGGTTAAAAATGGTGCTAAGAATGCTGCTAAAACTGTTGCTAAAGGAAGTGCAGAAGCTGCTACTAAAAGTAAAAAATCATTACTTAAAACTATTTTTGGCGGTATTAAAAAAGCCTTTAAGATGGTTATTGAAAAAGTAACCAAAAAAGGAGGAAAGGCTGGAGAAATCCTTGGTAAGATAGTTTCAAAACTTGATGCTGCTGAAAAGAAAATAGGTGAAGGACTTATAGGACCTCTTAAAAATAAAATAAATACTCTTCTTGGAAAAGCTGCTGAGAAATTGGGACTTTCTGCTGGATTTCTTGCATCTGGTCCACTTGGTTGGGTAGCTGGTTTAGTTAAGGATGCACCTTTTGTAGCAATAGCTGCATTAGATAATTCTGGAAAAGAGGGTGCTGCTAGATTATTCAGATGCGATAAATCTATCGTTGATGGTAAGATGAGAGCCATTGCAGCTGCTATCAGAGGTCTTGCTGCAACTACATGGGGTTCTGTCATTGATTTGATTTCTGAAATAATAGTTGCTGTTTGTGGATTTGATTTATTATCGTTTGCAGCCACGGCTATATATAAAGGAATGAGTGACGAAGAATCTGGAAAGAAATTAGACGAAAGTCAGGCTATGCATGAAGAAGAGTATGAAAAATATAAAGAGGAAGCATTAAAAAATGAATATGAAAATTATTTAGATGAGAATGAAATTGACCCAAGTCAATTAAGTTTTGAGCAATACAAAAATCTTGTAAAAACTGGCGAAATTAGTGCTGATGTACTCGGTTATACAGAATGGAACCAGGAAGAGAACAAAACAGTCACTAATAAAATATGGGACAAAATAACTGGTAAAAGTAAAATTGCCAAAACATACGATAAGTATAAATCAATAAAAGAAGGAGAGGCTATTGTTGAGAATACTGCAAAAGAAGATGCTTTAGCACAAGCCATTAAAACTGTTCCTGTAACAGGTGGAAATGGTGGTGGATTTGGAACTTCTTTAAGAAAATCAACAAGATCATCTTTCTCTTTAAAATATGGAAAAACAAATTCAAATATCAATATAGATCTTTCTACACAAGTTGGAAATACTGTAGGAGCATTTACCAATGAGACTGATGCTGACATGAAAGAAGCTACAGATTCCTTCAAGAAAGGTGTTGAAAAACTTAATAACAAATTAACCGATAAGCTAGACTTTAAGAATATCAAAGAATGGTATAAAAACGATGAAATAAAATTATCTAAAAATAATCAAATGGGGTCAATGCTTAAATCAATATTAAGTATTTCAAAGCACATGATGTTCCCAGTTGCTATGTTAAAATCTGGTACTAATAAAATCACAGAAGCGTTGAAAAATGTTTTATCAAGTTCAACAGATGTTGGTACAACAACTTTAAACTATATCAAAACACTTTTATCTTATGAAGACCCTACCAAAAACTGGTCATCATTTAAAAGTGAAAAGATGACTGGTTCTGATAAAAATGTAGTGTTTAAGTTAGTTGAACAACCAATTAAAAATGTACTTGGCATATACGTTGGAATAAAACGTGGTGTAAATAAATTAAAGAATTTTATAAACGACAAATTTAAAGGATTTGGAGTATCTCAAATTAAAGATATTTCTGATAATTTATTCGATGATGCGACCACATCAACAACTTCTACTGCTAGTACCAATGGTGGAAATGGTGGATACGGTGGTGTTCCATTCTTTTCACAAAAAGATCCTAGATGGGCTAATAGACAGTATGAAGAAGGAGGTTCTGGAGATACATTATCTAACGCTGGTTGTGGACCTACAGCATTTGCTATGGCTGCAAGTGGAAGTGGTGTTGATATAGATCCAGTTCAATCAGCTAAACTTATGCAAAATATTGGTGCTAGAGATGATACTGGTACTAACTGGAATGGTATAAGTGAAGGTGCTAATGCTCTTGGTATTAGTACATCTATGAGAAGAAAACCTTCTGAGAACTTTGTAGACTCACAGCTTATGTCTGGAAAGCCTGTAATATTATCTGGTAAGACTGGTGGATATGGAGGAACTCCTTATACACCTCAAGGTCATTATGTTGTTGCTACTGGAATGGATAGTAATGGTAATTATATAATTAATGACCCTAATAAAAAAGATGGTCCTAGGAAATACTCAAAAGACTCTATTATAAAAGAAACAGGTGCTGCTTGGGGATTTGGTGGAAGAGGCGGTGGAAAACGTCGTGATGTTACAGAATCCCAAGAGACACAATCTGAAAATTCTGCTACACTAAATATATCTGTAAAAAATGGTGTAACGGCAGATGATGTTATTAAAATTGCTAAAAACGAAGTTGGTTATCAAGAGAAAAACTCAACTAAAGACCTTTATCAGAAAGGTGGTTCAGATACTGGTAGTGGAAACTACACAAAATACGCAGTTGAACTTGGTCAACCAAATGGTAATTATTGGTGTGCAAGTTTTGTATCATGGGTATTTTACAAGGCAGCAAACAATAGTGCAAATATTGCAAATGCTGTTATGTGTGGTGGATTATCACCATCTTGTGAGAATATTAGAACTGCTTTTAGATCTGCTAAAAGATATATTACGACTGATCCAAAACCTGGTGATATTGTATTCTTCCAGACAAAAACTCCAGGGCAATGTAATCATGTTGGTATTGTATATGCTAATGATGGAAGTAAGATTTATACTATTGAGGGTAATTCATCAAATTCTGTTAGAGATAGAAATTATGATTTGTCGTCATCTAAAATACTTGGTTATGGCAGACCGATGTATGATACTAACTCAAGTTTTAATGGAATGAATAGTAGTAGTTTTTCATCTGAATCTCAAACTTCATATAACGATTCATCTGCATATTCGACAGGAAATAGTAGTTTTGATGCTTTGTCCGCAATAGGTTCATTATTTAGTGAACTTGCAAGTAGAGCTGTGAATGGTCTTTTAACCGGTAATTACAATACCGATTGGACAGATTTTAAAAATTCATTGCGTGGTGATAATACATCTAGCACAACAGCTACTACAAATACTTCAACTAATAATACTACTACAAATACAACAGATAACTCATCCACTTCATCTGGAAATATTACAGCGGCTAGTGTTGCTACTGGAAGTGGATATGAAGCTGCCATGTGGAAATATCTAAAATCTCAAGGAATGACTGATGCTGGTGCCGCAGCTGTAATGGGTAATATGCAAGCTGAATCATCATTAAATCCTCATGACCTTGAAAGTGATAGTACACCAGCTAAGAAATATAAATATACTGATGAGTCATATACTCAAGCTGTCGATGATGGTAGTTATACTAAAGACAAATTCATGCATGACGCTGCTGGATATGGACTTGTCCAATGGACATATAAGACACGAAAGAAAGGCTTGTATGAATTAGCTAAGGAAAATAATGTATCTATAGGTGATGATGGATTACAAAAAACTTATATGATGGAAGAACTTAAAGGTTATCCAAAATTGCTTAAAGATTTAAAATCTTCTAATGATATTAGAGGACTCACAACTTCATTCTTACTTGATTATGAGAATCCTGCTGATGAAAATAAAACACCTGCTGCACAGAATAAACGTACTTCTTATTCGCAATCATTTTATAATAAGTATGCTGGAAACAATGGTGGTTATGGAGAAAATGATAAAGAAGATAGTAATGATGAAGTATCGGCTGCTGAATTAGAAGATATTAAGAAAGATTTGTTTGATACTAAATTTGAAACTCTTAAGAGAGAAGCTAAGAAAAATGGTGGTTATGGTAGTGAAATATCTTCAACATCAATGAATATTTCATTAGATAAGTTAAAGAATAGTCGTGTTAATACAACTACAAGCAATAATAATTTACTAAATATTGCCAAGTATCTTGAAAAGATTGTAGAATTACTAGGTATTTCATCTGATAAACTTGACTTGCTTGAAAAGCTTGATGATATAAAAGATATTACTCCTATAACATACAATAATCTTACAGCAAATAGTATAAATCCCACAAAGACAGTTTCATCAGGTAATAAGGTATCTAAGATAACTGAATCAAGATATAAAACTGCTCAAAAAATTGCTAGTGGTGGGTTATAATTTTTGAACTAACAAAACCATAAGGTATCATTTCGATACCTTATGGTTTTTTATGAAAGGAGGAAAACTAAATGCCTGAATATACTGGAAGTGAAGAAATACATTCTGGAGGTCAAAGTGCATTATCAACAACTAATACTTATGCTAATAGTATGCGTCTTTTTGGTTTGCCTTATCAATTTATAAGTACAACAGACCCTAGAATGCCAAATATATCAAGTAGTGTTGGTGTTAATTTTATGGACAAAATTATGTTACAAGCACCTGTTGCTACCATTATACCTGGGAAAGCTGTATATTTGCCAGGTGTTAAAAAGAGATATAGAGAAGGTATTGGAACTGCACTTATTGCTGCTGGTAACGGAAATGTTAGCCCACTTGCAAATATTGCAAGCACTAATCCTACAGAAAAATTAAGATATTATGATTTTCAAGAAGACTATACCAGTTATATGAAATATGTGAATGTAATGTGTAGAACTGTAGCGGGATTCTTGGAACTAGAACAAACTATAAGTTCTGGCAATAATCAAACAGATTCATTTCAGTTTTATGATTGGAAAAATTATAGATGGAATAAACCTTATTACAGCACAGGAAGTGCGTGGCAAAATTTTAAGTATATAGTTAAATCTGGGGTATCTTTTATAAGAAATACACCAACGGCAATGGCTAATATATTTAGATCCACTCCATCAGCAGTTCAATTAGATACTGTGCTAGATGCTATACCAAACGAGTACACAAGTAACTATGTACAATTTTATGTAGATCCTTCATCTGCTGCTACAGAGTCGATGAGCAATGCTTCACAGCAATCATTTATAAAAGGTGCTGTAGATACTGGTTCTGGAATGATGCGTGAAATAAACTTTTTGTCAAATAGTGTAGGTACTGGAGTAATAACAAATGGAGCAGAATCATTGATGGAAAGTGTTCTCGATCCTCTTGGTGACGTTGTATCTCTTGGAGGTAACTGGGCATTTGGTAATATACTTAATAATATTTTCTCAGTAGGTACTCGTGTTATAAAAGGAGAAAATATTATATTACCAGATGTTTATCAAAGTTCTGAATATGGTGTTGATTATACTTTAGATATTCATCTTAGATCACCTTATGGAAATAAATTTTCAAGATTTATGGATGTTATAGTTCCATTACTTCATTTAATAGCTTTGTGTTTACCAAGACAAGCAACTTCAAATACGTATGGTTCACCTTTTTTAGTTAAGGTTCATTACCCTGGTGTATTTGATTGTAACTTAGGTCTTGTTGAATCATTGTCGATAAATATTCCAAGTAATGAAGATGCATGGAATAATGATGGATTACCTATGGAAGCTCACTGCCAACTTAGAATAAAAGATCTTTACTCAGACCTTACAATGTCTCCTGCAAATGAACCAGCACTATTCCATAATAATACGAGTTTAATAAATTATCTTGCAACGTTATCTGGGTTATCACTGATCGAACCTCAGACTACTACAAAGTTAGAAATGATATTAAACAACCTTACAGCGTCTATGAGAGATATTCCAGATAACGCAATGACTCTTGTATCAGATGCTATTAATAGAGGATTATCGGGGATGTTAAGATTATGAAAAAGAATGAAAAAGATTATAAAGAAATATATGGAGATATATCAACCTCCGATACAAAACGATTGGCAGATTTCTTGGTAAAATGTAAACTTCATAAATCTAAAAAAGATATATTCTCTGAAATAAAAAGAATAAATAATATAGAGTGGAATACTGAAAAATTTATAATTTATCTTTTACCTAAAGCCACTCCAAGACCTAGGTCATTCAAAGGATCTTTCTTTTATGTCACGGGTGCTAATGATAACAAAAAAATGTTTAATAAAGCATTTAAAACATGGAACTGTGATATGATTTGTACACCCTGTAAATTTAAATGCACAAGTTATTTTCCAATACCAAGTTCACTTTCACCTATTGACCAAATACTTGCAGAATTTGGATTTATAAGACCTATATCTAAACCAGATTTTGATAATATAGCAAAAACTTATTCTGATATGATACAAGGTTCATTATTACTAGATGATGCATTAATAATAGAAGGTATATCTGAAAAATATTATTCTTGGAAACCAAGAATAGAAATATCAATAAGTTATATGAAATCATTCGATTCAGACTATAACAGAAAAAAGATAACTGGCAAGAAAACATTGAGTGAGAACAAATTATTTAATAACTAAAGAAAGGAAGGAACATTATATGGCTAATCTGTACGGATTTTTCGGTAATACTGTTTATCGAATGTCAACACGAAATCAGATACCCAAATTGATATCTAATTTTGATTCATCCACAATAGTAAAAGTAAATGAATCAAATAATACAGTCACAGCAGCAATAAAGCTTAATTCTATGGATTTTACATTGGATGAAGCTAATGAAATATTATATGATAAAATGCTTGACTTTTTAAGAAGACAATCAGTAAAATATATTGATACACTTCATTATTGTTTTAAAATAGCCTTAGATTATACTGTAAGTGATGCTGTTGGAAATATCTTGGATAGTGGTATAAGATATGTAAATGCTGATGCTGAAGATTGCTACATTTTATTACCAATGGATGAAGCAACCAATATAATGCCTTATAGGAGAGCTCAGTGTGTTAAAAGACGTATCGAACTTTCCAAGTGTGGTGGTGCTCAATATGGAGTACTTGACCAACAAGTGACAACTTGTACTTTCAAGATCAATTCAATAAAATTATATGCAAATACAACAGATGAAGGTAGTCCAACATTTATAAGAAAGCTTGGAGTATCAGCAGAAAATATGACATTCCCATATGCATCTTCAACAGTATCAACTATGACAAATACTTCAATATTGCTTTTTGATACTTTATTATATGATATTAGTTTTGATCCAGTTGTTATTCCCAATAGACCAACATATATATTGGTAGACATTTATATGCTTCTTAATAATTTTTGTAATGTTGGGAATGATACTGCTATATGGGAAATTGTGAGTGAAAACGGTGGAATAGCATCAAGTGCTAAATATATTTTTGATGAAGGATTCCCACCAAGGGGTCCTTTTGATCCTATTGTAGAGAGACGTCCTTGTCCTGGAGATTTATATTATCCATACGGACGCATGGTTCCACCACCACCTCCACCAAAACCAGGGAAATTCCCTCCAGGGGTTCCACCTTATTGCGATCCAAAAAATACAAATATAATTAAGAAACCATTAATTAGTGGTGATAATTGGGACGATCAACAAAGTGTTAGTCCTGTTCCCACTTACAACCAAGCTCATGGTGAATTCCATACCGAATGGTGCATGGCAAATTCATATGATGATGAAAGTGTCAAATTCAAGGTTGTTTCTGATAATATTTCAGATAGCGAGTTTGATGCTCTTACAATGGTTAAGTACTCAGAAGTTGTAACATATATCTCTGATGTTCAGATTGGTGATTATGTAAAACAGTTTGATGTGCTTTATTACTAATTTTTTGGAGTAAGGAATATGTATAAAAATATTATAATATCATTACCTTTAGAGTCTTACGATTATTCAAATGCTAGAGAGACAACTATAGAAGCTATTAAATCTTCCAAATTGGAATATGAGAATAATTCTGATAATGTAAAAGTATTTAATATATCAGTAGATGATATGTATGATATAATTGAAATTCATACTCAATTACCAGTTCTTATATTAAATACTACTATCATTTGTAAAAAAGATAATGATGATGTTGTTATAACATTTCCATTTGAAAACTCAAAATAAAAAAGAATACATAGAAAGGAATATGTTAAATCCTTTCTATGTATTCTTAAACCCTCTGATGGATTTTAAACAGCAACTTCAAATTTTATATTGCTTACTGGATAATAATCTTCAACTGTAATGTCATCTATTTTATAATCAAAGAAATTATCTTTATTAGCAATTTTAACAACTGGGACTGATTCGTAAATCTTAATTATATCTAAACCAGGTTTATCAAAAAGCAATGATTCTAATCTACTATTGACTTTTCTAAATATATCTAAGACATTATTCACTTCATTATCATTACTACTAGCATTAGCTCTTTCTTCCAAATAATTCATAAAATTATCCATATTATAATTTTCATAAAATTTATCTTTAATTCTCTCATCTATTGTAGAAAAATCTGTTATATCATTTATTTTATAATCGTTTGAAAGTTTGCCAATCAAGTTTGTTCTAAATTGCCCTACAGTATTTAACAAAGTATAGTTTGTGCAAAGTTCATCAGCACTTTCAATTTGATTAACATAAATATGACAGTCAGCAATACAGAAAGTCATTATTCCTGGTTTACATCCAAGATGCCTTGCAAACAAATTATTGAGAATATAATACTGAAATATATTAAATACTCCACCTACAAGAATATCACAACTTCTGCTTGTAACAAGACAATTAAGTTGATTACCCACAATATCCCATGTACTTGTATATACACAAGGAGTTATAACCATATCTTCCAAATCAGCATTATTCCACAAATCAATAACACATCTTCTCGATGATGGATCACTTTTTAAAGTATTTAAAACTCTATTTACCTGATCGAATTTTTTTATTTGGTATCCGTAAGTTTTCTGCACAATACCATTCTCATCAGCCCAATCATCCCATATATGAGGATTAAGATCGTGTATATCATTACTACCATCTCTAAATATCCAAAACAGTTCCTCAATCGCAGACTTCCAAAACACCTTTCTACTTTTTAATAATGGTGCTTTTAACAAATCATTGCAGTCTAATTGAAATATAACATTACTAAGTCTCTTAGTTAATATTCCAGTTCTTTTATTCAAATCATTGTAACCATGTTGTGCAATATTAAATATCACACTCATATAATTACTTTCGTTTTTAGAAATCATCCTTACTATCCTCCTATTTATCATATAAAATATGCACAGTTTAATGTCGTGTGCGGACATAACTATTTAGCAAGTACAGAAATTCAAGATATCTATTTTCTGTCCTTTTGTTATAGCAAAAGATTTATTTAAATAACCAGTATCTCTATCAATAACCGAATATCTGGGATCAAATTTTCTAAACATATGTTTTATATTATCATCCATTAACCCCAGTATATTCAGTTCATCCCCATCAAACGTTATGTCAAATAACCATATGATTATTTAACCAAGAATTTTCAATCTTGACTGGACTATATCTTCACCCATTCTAAATAAAAACATAAAATGGGGTTGTGCGCTTCGAGATTGACCCACAAATCAATCCCTACCTTATTGATTTAACAACTCAATAAGTCGATATTTCTCAATGTCATTATATACTAGATATTTTACATTTTTGAAATAACGATAAATAGTCTCTACACCTTCATTATTTATTTTGATAGTATAAATAAAGCTTGGCACGGTATCACCATATCCATTAAGGACTTAGGCTCTCTTATCACTTTAATCTTTCGATTTAGTTGACCGTTAGCCTATCTAAAATGATAGACACCTCTTGTTAAGAGTTCACACAATTCTATTATCCATATTACTATGGATAACGGACCTTGATTTGGCTGATCCGCATTAGTTCCTGGTAATATTGCAAAAGGTAAAGACATAACATATGTGTCAGAATCTGGAAATATATTCCTTATACACATACGTATTAATGAATAAAAATTAAGTGTAGGATTTCTATTAATCATTACCATAGGTTTCTCTTTTTCAATCATAAGTTTCATTATTTTATAGATCTTTGGATCAAAATTAAATCCATTTTCCCATACAGCATTAGCTTTTGCCAATGAAATATCATATATCTTCATCAAGTAGTATATTATTTTGAATTTGTACATAATATAAATACACGAATACGACAAATCAACCTCATATTCTCTGAGAGATGGGTCTGGTATAATAACGCTACGTGATGTGAAATTAAGAGAACCTCCTGTAAGCTGATCTCTAATAAGACCATCTTTTCCATCAATTAAATTAAAATTATAATCCCACGCTTTGCTTAACTTATTTTGAATACTACCAAGTATTGCAGGTATTTCAATTTCATTAGCATTCTTTAAAAGTCTTGAATGACTTACAAGAGTATTATATATTTTATCAATGCCTGTGAAATAAAAATCCTCGACAGTCGATGCTTGCTGTCTTAATGCAGTTGTATACACTGGAATATGGCTTGTAAACACTTTAAGTCTTTCTTTCCTTATGAGTTTAAAAGTATCTGATTTATTAGGCTTTTTCTTCTCAAAATAAGACATGATTTCATCAAAACGCATTCTAAACTCATCAGTCCCTATTCCATAAAAAGGAGTTTTAGGATCATAGACTTTTGATTCATCGTAATTTAGTGAATGTCTTTTACCATCTCTGTCAACCCTCTTTTTAGTATAAGCAATTTCATTTAACTCTGTTTCTCCAAAAGCATTCTGCAAAATCTTAAAATAATGAGGTGAAATTACTTTATGCTGCCCAAGAGAAATCCATCCAGTCATTCTAGGATTTATATCTCTAAACTCAACCTTTGTGTGACATTTTGGGCATTCTTCATCTTTAAAAAGTATTCCTCTAAATTCACCACATTCGCACCTGTATCTTTCACCATATCCTCGCTCATCTGTTATTGAAGTTCCATACAACGGAGATTGCGGACCATTTAATGATCTTTTCTTTTCATCGTCAATATTTATTTCTGGTGGATCTGTTATGAAAAATCCTGTATTATTGACAATATCCAAAAAGCATTCAACATCAAAATTTAGTCTTTCAACCTCAACTCTTTGTTTACCCATTATTTTCCTCCTTACAACATCAATATATTTGTGCTTTGCACGTATAAATAATATATCTACATATTGATAAAACTTTATAGTTTAGTTATTTCATTTATAAAGTTTTAAAATAAAGTGTAAAAGTAGTGATTGAAAACAATAAACTAAGTATCAAAAATTAAGAAAGGGGTGTTATCATAATGGCTAACATACCTCCCCAACTAGGGTTGGATTCAACAAACAATATAGGTCTTATGTTTCTGGCAGAACAAGTTTCTCCAGAAAATAACTTTGTGAAGAACTTATCATGTGGACAAGTTGCTGGTACTCAATTTGCTGAATTTCATACGATATTACAAAGTTTTGATTCGCTTAATAGAAATAATAGAAGATATTATGGTCCTAATATAGCTGAGATGTTAAAAGCAGAAAGAATACTGACTATGTTAAAAACAAATGCTTGGTATGGTGAGATGGATCATCCATATGAAAATATCAATGGACAAAAACTTACTCCAGAAAGACTTCAGACAATAGAAATGAGTAGAAGAAGTCATAAAATTTTAAACCCAGAAGTTAAGGGAAATCTTATGTACGCTACTATTCAAACTGCATCTGGAACTGAATGGGGTAGAGGAATGTGTTCAGAAATACTTCAAGGACTTATACCTTCATTTAGCTGTAGAGCTATTGCAGGAATTCAAGATGTTAATGGCAAACCATATGTTATTGTAAGAAAGCTTATTACATATGACTGGGTTCTTTATCCTTCTCATAAAGAAGCTAATATGGATAGTACACCAAAATTTGTAACTAAAACATCTACCAATTTTACTGCAACAGAATCAGTATCTAATTCAAATAACAATAATTGCTATACAGATATTAGATCAAAATATACCCAAGATATTAAAATTGCTCTCAAGGATATATTTGATTACATAACTGATAAAGATGAAAATACAAAAGCTATTATGGAATCTTTTGATTTAAAGAAAGAAGACTTAATAGGTTTTGACAAATCAAAACAACATGCAATAATAAGAGACAGAAACAATCTTATTTATGCAAATATATCTGCAAGAACAAAAAATGAAGTTACTGACTTTCTAAGTTCATTCTAATATTTGAAAGGGGGTTACTTTATAATGATACAAGAAAAACTTGGAGAAATGGCTACCAACGCTGCAAATGTTGTTGGTAATACTATTAGAAATAAACTGACAGATGCTCAACTAAGTGATGCTTCAGCTTTGTTTGGTAAAGCAAGGGCTGAATTAAAACGTAAAGGTTTTGATATATTAAGAGATGCTAATGGAAAATTTGTGTATGTACCACATGGTAAAGAAACGTTTTCCCAAAGGCATGCTAGAAGAAAAGAAGAAAGAGCACATAAAAAAGAATATAAAAACTTCATAAAGGGAAAAACTAAGGATGGATTAAATACAATTTCAGATATCAAATCTGATTTGTCTCAAGCTAATGCTGATAAACAAGCCATAATTCATCAGATGTTTGGAAACCGTATGAAGGGTGTCACAAGTGATGTTGAAGCAAATGGTGCTAAATATCACATGAAAAAATTAAATAAAAGAATAGATGAGGATACAAATAAACTTGGAAGCAGAGGAATTGGAGTTTATATACCATCTCCTAATTCTAAAAACAAAAATATTCGTTATAGTGAAGGAGTTGAAAATACAATGCTTACTACAAGTACAATAGATAGAATGGAAAATGATATTTTTATGGAATCTGAGAATAACCAAATATCAGATAATTTCAGAGATTATATGTATGCGTATTTAGAGCAGGTTAGATACACATTGGAACGAGACGAGGCACTTTCAGAAATTGTGATGGAAGAACTTAACAATAGAAGAAATGTAATGTGTGAGGCTGTTGAAGATAGGTTTTATAACGGTGATATCTCAAGAAGAGAAGCTCAGTATTTGCTTGAACAGGCTGATGATATGTCTAGTTATGACATCGTGTATCCTGAGGATATTCCTGCTATCGTTAATGCATATCTTGAAGCTTCAAGATATGATGATGAAGATACTATGATGAGATTATCTTCACTTCTTGAATCAGCAAATTATATAAAAGACAGAATGGATGAACTTGGTTATTATACTGAAGCAGAAGATGATGATACTGACAGCGATAGTGCTGACGACGATGACTCAAGTAGTGATGATGACGATCCATTTTCAATAGCTGATAAACTCGATGAGCTCAAAATCACTCTTACAGATAAAGAAAAAGAACTTATTGAAAAGATTGACGAAGATATCAAAAAAGCATATGAAAAAAATAAAAAGGGTGATAAAGACGATAGTGATGATAGCGACGATGATGATTCAAGTAGTGATGATAGTGGCGATGATGATAGCGACGATGATGATTCAAGTAGTAAATCAACATCAGAAAGTGTTAAAGAGATCTTTGAATCAGTTGAAATAGATAATGAACCAAATTATGCTATGACTGATAAAATGGTAGATTATCTGAAAGAATCTGTTTACGATGGAACTTATGATTTAGAAGACGCTAGGCGTGTTTTAGAGATGATAGATATTTACGAATCTTAATGATTTTATGTAAAAAAATAACCTAGAGAACTGATATAAAAAGTTCTCTAGGTTAATTACCGCAAAACAGCACAAGTTTGTTAGAAATTGTTAGAAATTATAACTCAAAATCTTTAAAATATTTTTTTCCGTTCTTATAACCTTTATCTGCAAATACACTTACAATAATTGAAATTACATAACCAATTACTGCAAATCCAACAAGATATGGTACAGACCTAATTACAGAACCTATAACTTCACCTATTGCATTACAAAATTTTTTAAACATTTTTGTTTCCTCCTTAGATTAAAATTATTTTGTTTGTACATTTGTACAAACTTATAATATATCAATATAACGCAAATACTATATTCACGTTATATTATGGTTAAAAACATTATTTTAAATAATTAAAGTATTATAAAGGAGGTAAGTATGGCAACTACTAAAAGATTACATACTGAATTTACTAATATACTTGAAAATGGTGATAAGAATGTCTTGTATTTAAAGAATACAGTTAAAGATGTTGTTACAGGCGATAAATCAAATATAAGTATAGAAGGAAAGATTTTATTTAGTGGTGAATGTAGCACAAGTGGATATACTGTAGCTAAAAGTGTTACTATAAATGGTTTCTCTTTAGTCAGTGGTGCTCATTTGACAGTAAAATTTATAAATGGAATAAGCGTTGCTAATTCTACTCTTAGTGTGAATTCATCAACAGCTATTCCTATTTATTTAAACGGTGAAAGACTTGAAGCAAATGTAATTAAATCCAATTCATATGTAACTTTAATGTATGATGGAAGTAGATTTAATATAGTTTCATCGGTAGGTGGTGGTGATATTAGTAAAACATTAACACCAAATACAAAGCTTTATATACTTGGTTCAAGTCTTCCAAGTAATGAAGACAGTTTGAAAGAAATCCAATATGTATCTACTGCTTATATTGATACTGATGGAAGTGTTCATGCATCATCACTTTATGGTGATGGATCACACATAACAAACATTGACGCTAGTAATATTACAGGAAATATTGGCTCTACAAGCTTATCCAATTCTGGTGTTACTGCTGGTCAGTATGGAGATAATTCATCAAATACAAATATAACTTTGAGTAATGCAAGTAGAAATATATCAGTCCCTTCATTCAATGTAAATTCCAAAGGACTGATAACAAATGCTCAAACAAAAACATATACAATACCAAGAATTCCAGATAACATGGTTTACTATGGGACATGTAGTGATTTTAATTTAGAAGAGCATGAGGATGAGAATATTGATGGTACAGTAACCATGAATATATCAATTTCAGATAATACATTCACACTTAGAAATGGTATATCTATTGTTGTACAAATGCCAGAAATATATGGAGATTATAATGGTGTATATTTTGAAACTGGAAGTGCATATCATTTTGATGTCACGATGGGTTTAAGTGCACCAGGTTATTCCACTACATTTCATAACATAGGATATATGGATTACGGAAATTTTATAAAAGGATTCCCACCAAGTTTGTCTTATATACCACATATATCAAAGACTCCAATCGTCTTAACATATGATTCAAGTAGTAATAATTTTTTACTAAACTCATTTGCTGGGGATTGGTCTACTACTGATATAGGAATTTTAGAAGCTCTTGGTAGAGCTTATTATGATGGATTGCAAAACTTAGATCATAATGGAGTTACTCACTATGCAGAATGTATTGAATTTAATAGTTCCAATAATCTTTTCACATTAACATTGAATGATGCTAGTTATAGTGGTAATTATGCAAGTAAACCTATTTTCTTTTATTCTAGGTTTTCATCTTTTGATGATGATTTTGACAATGAAAGTGATAACGGAGTCAAAATTAGGTTTTGTCAAAATACTACAAGTGGATCAAAAATTTACTCGAATCCAATTCAATTACTATATAGAAATCCTAGCTATGGAAATAGTAATGATGTTGGAATTAAATATGATTTAACCAACAACTATAATATGTTTGTACTTGTTGGTAGAGAAGCTTATATTATTGGTTCTCAATGGGATCAAAATAAAATCTCAACTATTGAAACTAGCTTGAATAATCTAAATGATTATAGATATATAGATGGTGTTAAATTCACACAAAATTATACAACACATTTTGCCACAGTTTCCAGTACGGATTATTCTAATAATTCAATGACGATAAGTTTTTCAAATGAGGTTGACAGTACATATCCAATACTGTTTTATGCTGCTCTTGGAAAAAATAATATTAATTCTATGAACCATGCGTCACCTGTTTATATAAAAATAAATGGATTTACTGGCTCAACAAATTCATTTCCTTTAACTATACCTGGAGCTACAGAGATGTATGTTGGAGATTATTATGATTTTGACAAATATCATTTATTTATGATATATAGCTACCATACGTATGTATTAGGCAGCACGGAGATGCAACTTCTAAATGAATTTAGTGATTATTATTCTTCAACGTCTCCTTATATAAGATCTTATAATGATATGGCTCTTAGTGCTAGTGCTGGAATAGGATTAGATACTAGATTAAAAGCGATCGAAAACGTATATGTAAGTAATGATACAAAGTACTATCAAACCTTAGGAACCAAATCGGAGTACAACCAAGTTTCGACACAACTTGGTAATAAAAATAGTAGTTATGTCTCAAGGTCTTACATTGAAAATTCTAACAATGTATATGAAGAATTTTTAACAATACTTCTTAGAGGTAGTAGTGTGAGAGGAGATATCGGATTTTTTTTAGATGGTAGCTCTGTAACTGATTTTACTAGATATTTTAGATTTAGTACAAACGCTTCTTCTGGTTTTCATTTTGATAAAGATATTATAACTAGCTCTAATGTAGGTGCAGTATCATTTAACCAGACTTCATCAAGAAAATACAAAGAAAATATAATTGATATGCCTGATGATGTTGGAAGAGAAATACTTTCTTTAAATCCTGTTGTATTTGATTATAAGGATGGTAGAAAAGATTGCAAAGGTCTTATTGCAGAAGATGCTTATGAAATAGATAAATACCAAGTTTCCTGTAATGAAGACAATGAACCTGATTCTATTGATTATAGTAAATATGTGGCTCAGTTAATAAAAATGGTACAAATTCAACAAAAAGAAATAGATCAACTTAAAAAAGATATTCAAGAATTAAAAGGATAAAAAAAAAATAACTAAGATAAGTCATACGACTTATCTTAGTTATTTACCAACTTAATTATTACCAACCAGTACTTCCAAGTCCACCTCTATCATTGTCATCTAGTTCTTCTTTTTCGACAAAGGTTATCTTTGGCTGGTTTTGTATTATTCTAAACTGAGCTATTCTAGCACCATATGGAATAAACGTATCTTCAAGTGCTATTGCTCTAAACATCCACTGATCATTCGTACCTGAGTATGAATTATCAATAATTCCAATACTGTTAGCCATCATTATTTTAAATTTCTTTGATAAGCTACTTCTTGGAACCAACCAAGCTTCATACCCTTCAGGTAACTTCATACTAAATCCTAAAGGAATATCAGCAATTTCTCCTTTATAGATTCGTACATTTTCAGCTGCCATCACATCAATCCAATCACCAAAATCTGTTTGTTTGATTTTAAAATCTGGATCTTTATTTATATAATGAATCTTAACTTCCATTACAACTTCCTTCTCTCTTGCAACCACTTAGGGCATTTTCCCTTTACAACAAGTTCTTTATGAGACTTCTTCTTTGTTTCATAATTACCAAGAATCTCTCCAGTGCCAGGCTTCTTTACTTCACCAGTAGTGATTGTTTCAGGTACGTCTTTAAGAGCAATAGAAGCATTGAAATTATCCTTCTTCAAAAACTCAAATCTATTTCCCTGTAAGTATTGCCACAGCACTTCTGCAAAGAAAGTGTAAGCCCATTCCATATTAGGAATTGTGAAATCCTTTTCTTCAACTATGGCTGACTCCTTAGTATCAACTCCAACCTGTTCCACAATCTTCCTAACCCATTTTCTGAAAGCTGTACCTACTGCAATTTCTTCAGTATCTGCAAGTTCATCACCCTTAATAACTGCAACTTTAGCTACAAAGTCTGGGTCATTAGCTGCTGCTGTCACAAGCTTAATAAAATTAGCCTTATTAAACCTATTGATAATCGCTGTGCCGTCCTCGCCATACTTTGGTGCTATTTCTGTTATTACTTCTTCAAATGTCTTCATATACATTTCCTCCATAAAATAAAATATTTATTTAAAACCTAAAAGGTCTTAATCGTTATTACTCCAGATATTTTTTCTAGCTTTTTTATCTTTTCTTTTCTTAAGCAATTTATTCAGTTCTTTTGTGATATCAAAATCTTCATATTTTATAAATCTCTTATACTGTTTAGATCCGTTATCACTTCTTTCTTTACCCATACTGTACCCCCTATTATTTTTTATTAATGTGAATGTCAAGCTTTACATAAACTTTAATCTTCACACATGAATAATATATTAGCAAAACAAAAAAAGAAAAACGAACAAAAAAGAAAAACGAGCAGTTTATTAACGTCACTTGCTCAGGTGACGGAGTATAACATAGCGTTCCTTAGGGAATCGGAAATGCTATGTTATACTCTGGGTCTCCGCAAGCACCACCACATGCGAAGAAAACTTCATCTGTACTTGGATCTTGGTATTTCTCCATCCAAGCACAGCTGAAGCTTTCAGCTGTGGCACACTTGTCGTTGGACCCAAAAATATAGTAACCGAGCTCTTTAAGCTCGGCTTTTGATCTTTGGATCATAGACTTCACCTCCTCGACGGCTCTTGATGTTATCTCCACCGACCTGGATTCACCAGGATTTGCATAACGTATTAAAGCTTTCCCATACTTTAATACACATAAATAATATATAAATAGAATATCCTAATATTCGGTTATCACTTCATTCCATATACAAAAAAAAACAAATCTTTAATATTCAATTATAACTATATATAAGAAAGGATAATTATTATGGCTAATTTTGATGAATTATATAATCTTATAGACACATATAAGGAATCATATGGGGGGGGGTATATGATTACTCCTTAGATTATTATACAGAAGCACAATATAGCAATGCTAAATCTATAATACAACCATTTAAGACAGAGATTAAAGAAATTAATAAAAATTTTAATATAGCTAAATCTAATAAAAATAAAATACTAGGTATGAAGTGTATAAAAGAAATGCAAAATTTGATATCAAGATTACAACATACTACAAATTCATTAACACCAGAAGATATTAAGAAATTTGGAATAGGATTGATTGCAAGCTTTGGAACATTAAGTGCAGGAATATTTGCATTTATATCTCGTAATACAGTAAATAAATATATTGCAAACCTGGATAATGACTTAAAAAAAATTGATGATAGTATTTTACAACTAGAAAACGAGCATCGTAAAGCAGCTTCAGATGCTGTTAATGCTAATATATATACTAACAAATTAAAGACCGATTGTTATAATAGAATAAGTAATCTCACAGACGTAATATTTGACGTCAACCTTAGTGAAAATGAAAAAAATAAATATTCCGATGAACTTCAGTCTATTGCTGAGAAACTTGATAAGGCATGTGGTGATCAAAAAAAGGCAGATAAAGAAGCTTTACTAAAAAAAAGTAAGTGGGAAAAATCTAAGAAAGATCGAGAAGCTTTCGTGACAACCAGAGATAAGCTTAAAGCAGCCAATCGTATAGGATATGATAAAAATGGGAAATTTAGTAAAGAAGAATTAGCACACTATAAAAAAGGAATTCGCAAAACACATGGCATAATTACTGGTATAGGTGCTGGTATAGGATCTACCGTAGGTGGTCTTACAGCATTGACTTTGAATAAACTTAATGTAAAATATAAACTATGTATAAAAAAGATGAATAAATTCTTACAAGAATGTAATACAGCTTTACAATCAATGAAACAAGAAGTAGCTAGTTGGTAATGTATAGTAATTAATAGAGAATATGCTAGTATATCATACTAGCATATTCTCTAACTAATGTATCTAATTTTTTTACCAGCTAGCTACTTCTCTTTGCATTATACTTAATCTCTTTTTAGCATTCTTTATAGCATTCTTTACTCTAGCAAAAGCTATCTTACCATTTACATTAGCTTTACTTAATCCATATCCTATACCAGCACCTATACCAGCACCTACAGTACCTCCAATAGCAGTACCTTTAAGATTAATCTTACCTTTAAGATCTTTACCATTAAACTTCTTTTTACTATTAGTATTTTTATTATTATTAGCATTATTAGCATTATTATTAGTAACATTACCAATAGGTTCTTGCTCTTCATTATTAGTAGTATTATTAGTAACATTACCTATTGGTTCTTGTTCACTTGGTTTCTGTATATTAACATCACGATATACTTTACTACCTACTTTTGTATAGTCATTAGAACCACCCCTTTTAAGATATATTTATTAGAACCGGAACCCCTTTTTAAGATATATTTACGTCTAGGTTCACTAGGTATATTTTGTTCTTCATTATTATTAGTAACATTGCCTATTGGTTCTTGATTAGTTGAATCTTGATTAGGATTTAGGCTATTTAGTAATTTCTTTTCTAGTTCTTGCCCTTTTTCAGCTTGTTGTGCTTTAGCTTTAGCTTTAGCTTCCTCATTAAGTCTTTCATTTTCCTCTTTAGTAATATACTTACCATCTCTAATAGTTCCTTTTACTTGTGCTGTTAAATCATTTATTCCTTTATAAAAATTAAAATTAAAACCATTGAATCTTTTATCACAAGTATCTATAAAATTCAACAGAATTTTTTTATCACTATCAGATATTCCTGGATGACTCTTTATTACCTTTTTTGAAGGAAGCCATGAAATAATCTTATCAATACTACTAATATTTTTTTGAAGTCTGTTGGATATCATGACTTTATCTTCATCACTCACATTTTGATCTTTTAATGCATTAATATCGCGTAATACTTGGTAAACTTTCTTATTGGCATCACCTATCATACGTACATGTCGCGAAGCACTTTTAGGAGAATACTCTTCTATTTCTTGTTTTTCTTCACCTGATAATGAATTTCGTTGCAATCTCTGACGCATATTTTGCGTATTTCGTTTTTCATGTCTTTCGTCCAAACTATTATAAAATCCACTTCTACCTGCTTCAATATCTTTTTTAGGTTTATTATGAGTGTCTCGATTAGTCTTTTTACTTGTTTCCATATTACGTGCTTCCATATAATAATCATACCAATAATCATCATATGCACTTTCTTTTACTTCTTTACTCTTTTTATTACCTATTATATTACCTATTATACTTCCACCTATACCACCAAGTACTGTAGTAATAGATGTTAATAATGCAGAACCATTACCAGAGAAATCATCTGCTGTCATAGAATTAACCATATTATCTAATTTATTAATAGTATTAGACATAAGTGAAATACACTTATTGCCTAATGATTTATTCTTATGACGTCTAGCATTAGAATACTCACTATTTATTTGCTTTATTTGTATTAATAAAGGTTTAATATCATTAGGAGTATATTGAGATTCTATATAATAATCATTATAATCATATTTATATGATTCTTTATATGTATCTATAAGATTATATAATTCATTAAAATCAGCCATAATAATTATCCTTTCTTATAAAATTTATTTTATCTTATTTTTTTATCTTATTTAATGCAACTTTAAGTTTGTTTATTTGTTTTCTTAATCTAGCTATAAGAGTATGAACATTTCTTCTTTTCTTAAGAATTAATGCTGGTATAGTCCCACCAATAGTAGCTCCTGCACCTATATGTGCTGCTGTACCAAGACTTTGAGATTTTTGAAACTGTTTTAAAGACTTACCTTGTTTTAATGCTTTAACATAAGGATTATTTGGATTCTCTTTACTTAAATATTTTATATAGTCATCTTTTGAAACTCTATTATTCGCATTATAAAACAAATTTGCTAATGAGTCTTGTTCATACATCAATTTAGCCTCGTCTTTAACATATTTTTTATAGTGCCTATTATTAAATCCCCAGTTGTCTCCACTATATTTGGTGTCAAGTTTATCATATCTATCAGCTAACTTATCAATCTCACTATCAATCCTTTTCTTATCTTTAATATCACGATATTCAACATCATCAAATGCAAAATGTTCTGATGCACGGACATCTGTATTTCCAAAATCGTCAGCATCCTTATAATCAAGGTGCGTTTTCAGCAGAAATGTGAACATTCCACCCAATAATGCACTTACACCTATTATTACTTTACCACAAGTATCTAATGCATTAGGGTTCTTAATCTTATCTACTAATCCATCTAATGTATTACAGTCTTTCTCCATAGTAGTAATTAATTTAGAAGCATTCCTAGTATCTCTATTCTTAATAAGATTCTTGCATACTTTAATATTATTCTTAATAGATTTAACTATAGATTTAAACTCCTCTGCCGCTGGATCAGAAGCTTCTGTATAATAATCATTATATGAATATGATTCTTTATATGTATCTATAAGATTATATAATTCATTAAAATCAGCCATAATAATTATCCTTTCTTATATATAGTTATAATTGAATATTAAAGATTTGTTTTTTTTTGTATATAAAAGGGGTAAAAATGGTTTAGGGAACTCCCTAAACCATTTTTACCACGTTATATCTTTAAACTATTTATTTCTCGTCATTACTATCTTCAGAATTACTAACTAATTCTTTCTTCTCTTTTATAAGATTTTCGGCTTTAATTCTATCTGGGTGTAATTTATATGCAGAATTATTTTTCTTAAATCTTTCTATATTTTCTTCAGTATCAAAATAAGTATAAAATTCATTAATTACACCAACTAATGTGAACTTTTCTTCTTTGGTTGCTTTATCAGTCAATACATCTCTTAAAGCGGCAAGCAATGATGTTACTAAAATTTTAGATTCTTTTAATGATGTATCACAATATGACACATATCTGATTATAGCATAAATGAAAAAATTATTAAACGGTGCATATCTTTCTGGAAGCAATTTCTCTTCTATATTCATAAAAAGATTATGGATATTAACAGGTATTTCAAGTTTCTCAAGTTTCATAAAATATTTCTTAAGAATATAATCACCACGTTGTTTATCAAAAAACGTTTCAATCATATTACTTGCTTCTTTATCACCAAATTGTCTCAATCTATCAAGTATACAAGTAAAATTCTGTGATTTTTCTATTGTATCCAGATCTCTACTCATTTCTTTCTTTTTAATATCATCAGTTTCATTTTCAAGTTGTTTGCGAAGAGTTTTTATTCTTTCAAGTCTAGCCTCTCTATATTCTGGAGATCTTAATTTATCAATGTAGTTATTTGTTATATTAAGAATATCTTCTTTGGATGATCTTAAAGTTTCCCTATTTTCAGTAATAAGTTTTATATCATCTCTTAGCTCTTTTAAAAACTCTTTACACCACTCAATAAAACTTCTAGTATCAGATGGATCATTATGCAACTTATAAGATGTGAGACCATCTTTAACAGAGCCACTTTCTTCTAGCATAACTTGTAAATCCAATAGGGTAAAATTGTCAATTTCTTCATCACTCAATTTAGATACTTTTAATGCAAATTCCCATGTGATATTCTCGTTAGCTAAATTTTCCTCAATATCGTTTTGCTTATCATTTATTATAGACTCGTATAATTTAATAAGCTCTTCAAATAGTTGAGTGTATTCACTTACTGTAGAACTACGACTCATATTTAATCCTCCTTTAATCTTATTAAAAATAATGTAGCGTGATATATAATTAATTAAAGTGATTAACATTTAAGTAATGATATGTGAATAGCAATTTTTGTCATTTAGTGCGTAGATTAATCAATTTTCCTCCTAAAAAATTTTATAATAATTTTTTTATTAGTCCTCAGATTTTGAACGAATTTGATAAGTTACTACAGAGTTGCTTGCTATTTATTTCATATCACAAAGATACTCATAGAAAAGTCTATGAGTATCTTTTTTTTTAACTTAAATATTAAAAGAATAATCCACCATTATTTCCGTCATCCATTCCAAGATGATTTATTTCATCAAAAAATGATAAATCATAATCATTAGATTCATCATCAAATGTCACTATTTCTTCTTTAGATAAATTTCCAGAGCTTACATTTAATGATGAATTCATTAACTTATAAGTATCTTTTTGGGATTCCAGTATAGCATTTCTTAAAATATTCTCATAATTTAATTGTGCTGAAATTTTTCTATCTTCTATTATAGAGTCTGCAACATCAGAAGGAAGTAATTCCTGTAATTGCTCTCTTGAATACTCTTTGAATAATCCTTTATTTTTCTCTTCAGGTTCTTTTTCTCCAGGAATATATCCAAACATTGGAAGGTTATCACCATGAATAAGGACATACATGCCTATAAGATAAGACATGATTGAGTCATCATGGAAACCATCCCCAGCAACAATTTTTCCACTTGTTGATCTAACAAGTCTTGATATATCTCTAATTATATTTCTAGTAACAAAATCTTCTTTATGGTCTTTAATTCTATCTGCTAATATTGCAAACATTCTTTCTCTTGATTTTCCTTCAGTATACACACCAGTAAATGATTTTCTAGTAGCATGCTTAGTAAGCATAGAAGTTTGGGTATCGTATTCTTTAAATTTTTCTCCAAGCAAATCCCCAGATTTATCATAATAAAGTCTTGGTGCTATTCTTGAATTCATAAGATGATCTATAATACCATCACCTATTGAGTTTCTTTCGATGCATACAATAGCTCTAGGAATATAATTTAATACAAGTTCGATTATAATTTGTTCATATAAAGTTTCCCCAACGAAATTACATTCAAACTCCATCACAGGTCTTAACGTATATGGATTTATTGCAGTAATTGCATTAAAGTCTTTATTAGTACCAGTAGAACAGTCAACTCCAACTACATAAGGAATATTTGCATCTATTTCTTCATATACATCAAATCTAAAATAATCTTTTATAAATATTTCCTTTATTGGAAGTTTCATTCTTTCGTTAATATATTCGATGTCTTCTTGATCATAAGGTGATAATGATGAACCATGTATTCTTTGAAGAAGAATTTCTCTACGGAATGTAAGTTTATCCGTAGTCATATTGTAGACATTTTCAAGCCAAGCGTTATCAAGACCAATTTGATAATATTGAAACTCTATATACACAATATGATTTGAATTACTTGCTGTTGCATAATTTTCCATTTCTTCATCACTCATATCATACATTTTTTCAGTCCATCTAACGCAATTATCTATTAACTTTTGTGCTGATATACCAGCTTTGGTATCGAGATCTCCTGGAGTCGATGTAAACATTCTTCCAGCAACTCCACCATTTTCTTTAGATAATCTTGCCGCAGTCTCATATGTAGATATTGAGTTATCTACAATAATATCTATATTCTCAGTAAACTCAGGCTCGTCATAATGTATTGCTGGAGACGTGAGACCTCTTGCAGTCGACATCGCTTTTGCTGGAGTAGCAGATCCAGCTTTTATAGTTACTTTATTCTTTGTTACTGGATGCTTTATACCAGTAGCATTATCCATAGCTTTCACCATTTTTCCAGTATCATCATCTAAAATATATTCAAATCTTAAATATTCTGGAAGTAAGGATAGTTGATCTTTCATTCTTGCAAGGTTTTCTTTTGCATCTGGTACTTGCTTATTTACAGAAATAAATGTTGAGTTTGTTGTACCAAATGAATATGCCCAGCACCAGTTTGCTATAGCAGATTGGGTTTTTCCTTGCTGACGCGGAAGACAAAGCCAAGAATCAATATGATGAAAAAATAACCATGCTTGTGCTATATTTCCTCTGTTAGCTTTATACATAGATCCTTCTGGTCTACCAGGTGCTGGTATTCTTGAAACTTCCCTCAAATAATACCAAGGGTTTCTTCTACACTCTGTTACTACTCTTGATATTTCTTCCTTAGTTAAAGCACAATTACCGTCTTTATCTACTTTATACGGGTTTATTCCTACTACGGAAGGATCTTTAACTTCAAGCAAAAAATACCAATTCTTTACACCTAAAGTTTTTAAATCATTTGCTAATTGTAAAAAAGATGTATTTGATGTACCAATATCAAATATTCTATTTTTTATTCTTTTAAGTCTAGTTCCCATTATTTTACCTCCTTAAATAAACGTATCTGATGTTCGAAATTACATTTATATAATTTAATAAATATTTTTAAAAAGGAGGAATTGGTGTGAAAGGTGAGATCACATATGATGATGAAAATTTAAGAGTATATGAGATTATAACAAACGATGATGTTTTTAAAGAGAATTATAACAAGATCACTATTAAGTATAATGAAAATGATTTAATACCTATTTATATAGTAAATAGTTATACCTATACATTTTTTGGAAAAGGTGTAAGAAAATTTACTCATGATGCATACACACATAGTGCAATTTCGTTAGACTCTTCATTAAACACATTATATTCTTTTAATGGTGCCAATGATAAAGGTTACAGGGGATTTTCCATAGAATCCTTAAAAGGATATATACAAGTATCTCCTTTAGCAGAAATATATGTTGGTACACTTATTCTTACAAATAACGAATATAATATAATTAAAGATCACTTAAATAGACTACTAGAAAATGCTGATAAGACATCATATGCTTTTTCCAACATTTTCAATATAGTAATTAACAGACAATCAAAAGAAAATGAATTTAGAATGGTATGTTCACAATTTGTAAATTCATTACTAAAATTTATAAATGTTGATGCTAGTAATAAAGCTTCATCTTTAACAAGACCAGAGGATTTACGTTATTCTTTAAATAAAAGAATATTTAAAGTATTTGAAGGATACGCAACTGATTACGATTATAGACAAACTAATAGATTTGTCGATAAACTTAAATTAATGATGAGAGGTAAGAGGTAAACCATGAATGATTTTTTCACAGAAGCATATTATGGAAAAACATCTACGATAAAAGAAATAGAAAAAGTTATTGGTGCATTAACTGAACTTTCAAAAAAAGATCCACTTGCAGATTATACTAATCACCCACTTAATAAAAAACTTGAATCGTTATTCGTAAAGCAATTTGGATTTCACAAGATTGATATTGTGTGGAAAAGGTCATCTGAAAGTGGTCCTATTATTTGTACATGGGTATCATTAGATACTGCATTAAAAGGAAAAAGTATGTATGCATTGGATACAACTGGGTATTACGATAAAAGTCATACACATGATGTATACATGATGTTATCATCAACATTTGCAGGTCATTATAATGTAAGTGCTGAAGAATACACAGCAGTTATATTACATGAAATCGGTCATAACTTTAGTACTGGTTTTTATAATAGAATTAATTATTTAACATCGGTACTAAATATTGTTATGAGACCAGTATTTGGAACGAACGCTGAGGGAGAAACAGTTCAAACAGGAAATACTATTGATGTTTCACAAACTCTAAAATTTACAGCTTTAAATGTTCTTACTACAACAAAACTTGGAAAAGGATTTTTTGCGTTATGTAATAGAATATATGATAAACTTTTAGATCAAGTTCCAGTATTAAAAGAAATTGCAAGCGTGATCACCAAAGTTGCAAATAAAGTAAATGTTGTGTGGACAAGACTTAATTTTATTAATATTTCATTGAAGCTTCCCATGGTAATTTTAATGTCACCACTAACACATTTACAACAAGTAGTATCAAGAAAAGAAGAAGCATTTGCGGATTCGTTTGCAACGGCGTATGGATATGGCGTTCCACTAAATACAGCACTTGTGAAGTTATCACGAGCTGGATATGATAAAACTGTATCTTTATTTAATTATGATAAATCTGGATTTGCAAAAATAATCACAGATATAATGATGGCAGAACTTACTATGTTTGATGTATTTGCTTCAGGTGGTGCATCACATGGTAGTACTGGAACAAGAATTGCGACAGCAATAGAATTAATAAATAGAGAAATTGATAATGAGCAACTTCCAACAAGTGTTAAAAAAGATTTAAAATTGCAATTAGGATCTCTTGAAAAAGTTTATAATGGATATGTTACTGCTGAATATAATGGAGATCATTTAAAAATAACAGCATTTGTTAGAAAAACTATTGAAACAGTGTTTGGAAGAAGAACAGATGTTATTGCAAAACTTTTCCCTGATTTTTATGCAGGGTATACTGAAATTTCTTACAAAGATAGAAAGCCTTTATTTAGAAAAGAATCCGTAGAAACATTTGAAGAATCTGAATTATTTAGTTATCTTGATTATATGGTAAAAGAAGCTTACGATAATAAAATGATAGATGATTATGACATGAGTGTTCTTATGGAAATTGCCAATAACTAAAAATATATAGATATGATGATTTGGTTACCATCATATCTATATATTTTAACCCTCATATCCAGGCGGGTATGAATCAATAACTAATCTAAGCCTATCATCACTTCTTATTTTTCTTTGCATACACATTGTTAATAACTGTTGTAATTTACTTCTGTACTGTATTAAATAATTCATACTGTGAGGTACGTCATATTTTCCAGAATACTTATCATTTTGTAAAATATCAATGTAGTATTGAGCAGTATCTAATTTATTTCGTATGTATGAAAGAATGAGTAATTTGTCATCGTTATTTTTAATATCATCTATTTGTACTTGAATGTAATCAATAGCATATGGATCAAGAGGTTTTAATTTCTTTTTAAATATAAAAAACTCTGTATAATAATTATCTTCTATATCATGAATCTTTTCTGTGAAATAGTTCATTCTGATTTCATCAGATATATAGAAATCACTCTGATTTGACTTCTCTGTATAGAATGCTCTTGTTGATTTCAAATATTCTTTAATATATTCACTTGGTGTTGTAAGTATCAATTTATCAAGTAAATTCTGATTTAACTTACCTTGTCTTTTTTCAAAATTACTTATCATTTCTGTAGAGAATTTGAAAACTTCTTCCATATTCTTTTCTGGAGTCATAATGGAAGGTTTTGATATCTTATTAAGTACTGAGTAAAGTTCTGGTCCATATCCAAGATTTTTAGCATATTTGTCTGCTTTATACTCTTCTTTTATATTAGAAGAAGTTGTACAAGAATCTATTATGGGTAATGACATCATTGATGAAAATTTGTCATTCTTCAAAATCAATTTAAATTTTGTAGAAAGATTGGCAAATTCATATTTCATTACTCTAGCAATTCTTTGGGGTATACTATTACTATAAACAGTATGACCTATTTCATGAAGTAAAACAGCAGTACATTCTCTAGCCGAAAATGGTGCTAAAAAATTATCAATCATTCGTCTATCTATTTCAACAATCCATGATTTATTTTTTGACCAAACTTCTGCTATTATAGAAGAAGGACTTTCATTTACTATTGATTGAATTATTTTGTTTACTGTAGATATTTCTGGGAATACAGACATTAAACAAACTGGATCGGTATTTTTTGTTTTAAGTATTCTTATGGTAAATGATTGATTATACATATTGGTTAATTCTTTTTCTATCTGTACGATAGCAGCTTGATTATTGATATTTGCTTTTAAATCCAAAAAGGCTTTATCAATAGTTTCAAGCCTAGCTTTTAATCTAGTTTTTTTAGTCTCTATAATCATGTAACTACCAGCCTTTCTTATTATTATTCAAATGTTTTTTGGTGATGACTATTCATATAAAACAAGACAATGACTAATCAATTAGTCATTGTCTTGTTTCTCATATAACATATTACCAACTAGCTACTTCTTGTCTCATCACTGTTAATCTCTTTTTAGCATTCTTTATAGCATTTTTTACTCTAGCAAAAGCTATCTTACCATTTACATTAGCTTTACTTAATCCATATCCTACACCAGCACCTATACCAGCACCTACAGTACCTCCAATAGCAGTACCTTTAAGATTAAATTTCTTTTTGCTATTAGTAGATGTAGTATTACCTATTGGTTCTTGATTAGGTTGTTTATTAATATTCACAGGTCCTACACCTTTACCATTATTAGGTTGTCTACGTTGTCTTTCAGGAATATTATCCTTTGTAAGATTTACTCTATTCATTTTGTACGGATCATTGTCTGATAAATTGTATCTATTAATATTTTCTTGACGTTGGTACATATCTGTTAAGTCATCATAATCATTACCAATAGGATCACTTTTATCATTCATATTAATATATTGACCAGTACCTGTCGATCGTAAGTAGTCAGAGTAATAACTTTTAGCCTTAGGACCACGTTTTTTAATAACGTAATTTGATACTTTTCTATCTCCATCTGCAATACTGCTTCGGTTTTCAATCTTTTTCAAAGCTTCATCACCAGAAGCACGTAATTCATATCTATCTGTTCCATCTGTAATTGACGGTATTGGTCCACTATATCTTACTTTAGGTTTATCTTGTTGTGTACTAGCATTACCTATTGGTTGTGGCTCAATAGGAGAAGCATTTTTTTTTAGGTTTTTTAGGTTTATTACGACGTGCTTCCATATAATAATCATACCAATAATCATAATATACACTTTCTTTAACACTATTAGCATTTTTATTACCTATTATATTACCTATTATACTTCCACCTATACCACCAAGTACTGTAGTAATAGATGTTAATAATGCAGAACCATTACCAGAGAAATCATCTGCTGACATCCTATTAACCATGTTATCTAGTTTATTAATAGTCTTAGACATAAGCGAAATACACTTATTACCTAATGACTTATTCTTAGTCTTTCTAGCATTAGAATACTCATGGTTTATCTGTTTTATCTCAACTAATAAAGGTTTAATATCATTAGGAGTATATTGAGATTCTGTATAATAATCATTATATGAATATGATTCTTTATATGTATCTATAAGATTATATAATTCATTAAAATCAGCCATAATAATTATCCTTTCTTATATATAATTATAATTGAATATTAAAGATTTGTTTTTTTTTGTATATGAAATGCGAGTTTCATACTTTTAAAAGTTAGGAGTAACTTTTCTTTTCATAGCAGCTTTTAATTGTTTATACATCGAATCAATTTCTACTAATGTATTTTTAAGTATTATCGAAACTCTTGCTTGCATTCGTGTTGTGAATGTACTAACACTTACTCCATAACCAATAGCACCTCCTATTGCTGCACCAGCACCAATGGTTTTTGCAGTTTGGAATTTTGTTGGAAGAATAAGATCTTTATTTTCTTTTTTAAATTTAGCTAAGTCTTCCTTAAGTTTTAAAGCTTCCTCAGCTGTTTTAGTGTTTTTAATCATAAGATTCGTGTCATTAGTTATTTGCTTAACATTTTTTCTATTATTTTTTATAATATCCAAATTTTGTTTTGTCCCTTTTCCAAGAAGTATAGGAACTAATATACCTGTAACAGATCCTATTAAAGTTGGTATTTGACATACTCTACTGGCAGCACTTGCAAAAGCTATAGGATCATTTTTCAAAATATCCATTTCAGTTGCGACTTTATTTACAAGTGATTTCATATTGAGTATACATTTTTCAGCGGCAACAAAATCCGAAGAGTCTAATGCTATTTTGAATTTTTTTTTATTATCGTTTATCTTTTTGACACATTCGTTTATCTTATTATAGTGCCTCAAGCCATCTCTACCATATCTGAATGCCATTCCAGCATCTACTACAGGATTTGACATTATTCGTTTTAAATCTGAAGCATCTTCCATAACTTCCATAATGTAATCTCCTTCTTATTATTTTTACTTAATTAAAAATATGTTTTGAAGAAGAAGTATATCAAGCAAATGTAATACATTTGCTTGATATACTTTAATTAAAAATTATATTTTTAGTCTTCCATCATCATTTCATAAAGAACTTCAGCTTCATCTTCATCTATCTCGCCTGTATATACAGACTCTTCAATAGCTTCAACGATATTATCTTCTAATGTATTACCATAATCGTCATAATCATCGTCATAACCATAATCATCGTAGTCATCATAGTCATCATAATCTGACTCAAAGTACATATCATAATCCATATTCATATAGCTATCAAGATCCTCCGCAAATTCATAATACATGTCATAGTCTGCATAATCGAAAACTGATTCTTTCATAGGCTTGCCCCAGTTAGCAAGTTGACGTTCCATTTCGGTTATAGCCTTCTCAGCATCATCAAGAGATTTCATAATCTTTTTATATGCCATCTTACCAGTAACATTCAACTTAGCTAAAGCAACACCAGTACCAGCACCGACAGCAGCACCAACTCCTGTTGAAACTCCCATTGAAACTTTGTTTGCTTTTATAAATTCTTTAGCATCACTTATTGACTTACCGAGATCGAATAACTTATTCTTTACTGCTTGAGGTTCTTGAGATTGCGCAGCTGGAGCTGGAGCAGATCCCCCTTTTTTGTTTGCTTTGTTTGCTTTATTTGCCTTTCTATTTTCATTCCAAGTTTTGAGTCCGTCTATAAGACCTTCAGTATAAAGCTGTCCCATAGCTCTATCGTACGCCGATTCTCCAGCGTAGTATTCATCATCTAAAGTAGCTGGATCCCCAGCAGGATTCTTAGCATTCTTTTTAGCCGCTCTCCAATCCTTAAACTTACCCACACCTTTCTTACCAGCACTCCATGTTGGTATAGTTAATGCACCAACCAGTGTACCAACTGCGGTTGAAATACCAATAAGTGCAGGTGCAGCAGCATTAAGATCAGCTGCGGAAAGACCTCCTGCAAGTCTCTTAGCACTTTTAACAGCCATCTTAGCTTCTTTCAAAGCTACTTTAGCAAGAGCTTTATCACCTTGCTTAATGGCTGCTCCAAACTTCTTCTTAGCTTGTTTGATTACTGTAACATACTGCTTAATCTGTTGGGCAATAGCCTTGCCACTAGAATTATCAGCTTCTGTATAGTAATCATCTATTAAATCATATAATTCATTAAAATCTGCCATAATAGTTAAATCCTTTCTATAAATTTTATTAATTTATAAAGTATTACAGAAATGTTTGTAATTCGTATCTAATTTTTTACCAGCTAGCTACTTCTCTTTGCATTATACTTAATCTCTTTTTAGCATTCTTTATAGCATTCTTTACTCTAGCAAAAGCTATCTTACCATTTACATTAGCTTTACTTAATCCATATCCTACACCAGCACCTATACCAGCACCTACAGTACCTCCAATAGCAGTACCTTTAAGATTAAATTTCTTTTTAGTATTAGTAGATGTAGTATTATCTTCATTATTATTAGTAGCATTACCTATTGGTTCTTGATTAGGTTGTTTATTAATATTCACAGGTCCTACACCTTTACCATTATTAGGCTGTCTACGTTGTCTTTCAGGAATATTATCCTTTGTAAGATTTACTCTATTCATTTTAGGTATTTCTTGTTCTTCACTATTAGTAGCATTACCAATAGGTTCTTGTTCACTTGGTTTCTGCGTATTAGCATCACGATATACTTTGTTACCTACTTTTGTATATTTATTAGAACCAGAACCTCTTTTTAAGTTATATTTACGTCTAGGTTCACTAGGTATATTTTGTTCTTCATTATTATTAGTAACATTACCTATTGGTTCTTGATTAGGTTGTTTATTAATATTCACAGGTCCTACACCTTTACCATTATTAGGTTGTCTACGCTGTCTTTCAGGAATATTATCCTTTGTAAGATTTACTTTATTCATTTTAGGTATTTCTTGTTCTTCACTATTAGTAACATTGCCTATTGGTTCTTGATTAGTTGGTTCTTGTTTAGCAAGTTTAGGACCACGCTTAGGATTTAAAGTATTTAGCATTAAATCAGAAGTTGGAACGCCGTATCTATTTCTCTGTACATTTAAAAACTTATTCTGTGATCTAATTGTATTTAAACTATTATCACCAGATGGTTCATAGTACATATTATTGGAAGTTAAATTTCTTGAATTTGCCTTAGGCATATTTTGTTTAATATCCACATGACTTATCGGTCCTTGGTGTTCAGGTGGTTTGGGCTTGTCTTGAATTTTTTTGATATCAATGTTTCTTCTACGGATTTCATCATTTACAGAATTCCATTGTGAAATATTATGATAGTATCTTTTACTTTCTTTTTTTGTAAGATATTTGTCAGTGAATATTGATCTATTAGTTAATGGTCTACGTTGATTAATAGTATTGTAACTTTTATCATTAATAGTATCAATATATGATTTAAGTCTTATAAGATCATTATCTGACAAAGTTTGAATTCCTGAGCTAAATGGATTAGTGCTACCTTTACCATTCCTGTACACTTTCTGCATAATATAATTAATATCTTTATTGGCTTCTTGTATCTCTTTCTTATATTGGTCTTTTGTTATATTTCTTGAAGAAGGCATTTGAGTTTTTTTATTAACTTCATCACTCATATTTTTAATAGTTTCTTTATCAAATTTATATAAAAATTTTCTAGTACGCCTGCCGTTGTTGTTCATATGAAAATCAGTGGCAGCAACTCTAATAGCATCAATCGCCTTATTATATGCCTTATAATATTCAATGTCATGCTTATCTAGTCCAGATTTTTGTAGTATTTCTTTATCCAAAAATTGTTTTATTTCATCTTTATTATGGATGTTGCCATTTTCTTTATCAATATCAATTTTACCAAAGCCATCTATATAAACACCATCACTGCCAACTTTTAACCAAGAATATTTACGTTTTGGTGTAGTATTAGTGGTAGCATTACCAATAGGTTCTTGTTCACTTGGTTTATTAACATCACGATATACTTTGTTACCTACTTTTGTATATTTATTAGAACCAGAACCCCTTTTTAAGTTATATTTACGTCTAGGTTCACTAGGTATATTTTGTTCTTTATTATTAGTAGCATTACCAATAGGTTCTTGTTTAGCTTGGTGTTTATTCATATCTTCCACTATTTTTAAAGCCTTATTGAATTTGATACTCAACATATCAATTTCATTATGTATATTTGTATACTTATTCTTTTTATCATTTAGCTTTGGTTTATTTTTTTTTATTATTTTAAAAAAATCTGCAATTACACTACTCTTCCCTGGTTGATTAGAATAATTTTTCATAAAACTATTAACTGCATTTTTGTCGGTTCCATTACTAGCAATTATTCTATCCAAATTACTATTGATATGACCTATATTATATGCTAATCTTGGTATTTTATTGGTATAATAATCAAATAACTGTGGAAACTGTTCACGAGCTTCTTTTATTTTCTTATCTTCAGAATCAGATGCTTCCATATAATAATCATACCAATAATCATCATATGTACTTTCTTTTACTTCTTTATTAGCATTTTTATTACCTATTATATTACCTATTATACTTCCACCTATACCACCAAGTACTGTAGTAATAGATGTTAATAATGCTGCTCCATTACCAGAGAAATCATCTGCTGTCATAGAATTAACTACGTTATCTAATTTATTAATAGTCTTAGACATAAGTGAAATACACTTATTGCCTAATGATTTATTCTTAGTCTTTCTAGCATTAGAATACTCACTATTTATTTGCTTTATTTGTATTAATAAAGGTTTAATATCATTAGGAGTATATTGAGATTCTGTATAATAATCATTATAATCATATTTATATGATTCTTTATATGTATCTATTAAATCATATAATTCATTAAAATCAGCCATAATAATTATCCTTTCTTATATAGTTATAATTTAAATATTAAAGATTTGTTTTTTTTTGTATATGAATGGGGTAATTAAAGTAACAGCATATTTTTAATATGCTGTTACTTTAATTATTTTTCTATTATAATTTCATTAACCAAATCACTTTTATCTATCTTAGATCCATCTATACTAATTGCATCTACAGGATAGGATGAAAACATATTATTATGCGATATTATAAATAATTGCTCAGCATTTATCATTTCAAGAAGTCTTTCTATCATAGCTATAAAATTTGATCTGTTAGATTCATCGAGTACCGAATCCAATTCATCTAAAAGCATAATATTATATTTAGACATACTCTGAAATGATATAGCAAATGAGAGCGTTATTGAGAAAAATGATTTCTCACCATCAGAAGCATATCGTATATCTGGAATCTCCTTACCATCTTTAATAAATGGAATGGTAAAACTATTTTCATTTATATCAAATTTTGATACATACTTTTCACCACTGTATATTTGATCCAATAAATCATTTACTACACTTAGTGCCTTTTTTAAATACATATCTATGAATATTAAAGGAATCCCATCATTTGGTGACAATGAATTCTTAAGCAAAACCCAACTATCATAGAATTTTCTATAAGTCTTTAAATATTTACTTGTATTTTTAAATGTTAGTATATTAAATTCTAGTTTACTTATTTCATTAGATAAATTAACCTCATCTCTTTGAAGATTTACCTTTTTGAAGGATTTATCGTTTTCTTCTTTTAATAAGGTTTCCCTAGTTTCGACATATTCTTTATTCAATTTATATTTCTCTTCAAGTAAATCTTTTTCTTCAAGAATTTCTATATATTCATCTATATTTTCAAGTTCAACGGAATATTTTTTATTAGTTTCAATAAGTCTATTATAATCATTTTTGTAATTATTATATTTATAATTGGATATATTTAACTTATTCTCTAAAGAAGTCTTACTATTTAATAAATAATTTACAGATGAGTTATTCACAATATTATCTTTTTCTTTTATTTTTTCATCTAATGTTACTTTCATATTTAGATAATTTTCATAATCTGTTATAAAAGCCAGTTCATTAAAAAAATCTTTTTGATTATATATCGGTTGACATTTGGATATATTATCCAATAGCGTCTTTACTATAAAAGATTCTTTAATATATTTTGGAAGTTTTTCAAACAAATCTTTCTTTTGTGTAAATGAATTAATCACTTCTTTTATTGTTAGGTAAGACATCCTTATATATGAAATATACTCATCATCATAGGTTATACTGTCAAATGATAACTTACTTATATCAATAAATTCATCAATAATTTTTTTATATACACAGTTATCACACGATGGTTTTGATTTTAAATTATATTTTGATAAAACCGACTGTATAACTTTTTTAGAAGATTTTAATTCATTATTCTCTTTATCCTTTTTAGCAGCATCCATTATATACTCAGAAATATCTTTCTTCTTTTCTATAATATTAATCGCCTCTTTAATAGGCTTACTTCCAAAGCTATATATGTTATTTAGTGCATTTTGTTTTTCTTTTAAAAAGACTAAGGTATTATTTATATCTTCTTTCGTATAATTTATTTTCCCAGTATAATCTGCATATACAATATCAAGTTCGTTTATCTTTTTTGTGAGTTCTTTAATATAATCATCAATCCCATCAATGTCAAGGTTTAGTTCTATTTTAGATAACTGATTATTTATTTCATCCAAATCATTTTCGTATGAATTTATCAAGTTGAGTTCATTATTTATAAATTCTTTAGATATTTTTATTTTTTCCTCATTATTAGTAAACTCTTTTAAAATATACTCTTTATCTTTTTTGAGACTTTCTATAGATTCATCATTAGTTTTTTTATTAAGTTTCAGCAATTTCTTGTAAGCATCTTCCATATCTTTTTTACATTCAACAGGGATATTAGAAAGTTTATATCTAATTAATGTAATATCCTTATCTAGTTTTGATATTGATTCTTTTAATGAAACTAAAATATCTTTTTTCTTCGTAAGTTGTTCTTTACTTTCATCCAGATCTTTTACAGGGTTTTTATTTAGTTCATCTGTAGAATGGCTTATAAGAGTTTTTAGTGTAGACAACTCTGTATTTATTTTTTTATAGCACTTTAAATAAATATTAGTATCATCTAAAAGTTTGGACATAAAGGCTTTTCTTTCAGCACTCTTTAAATCTATCATATTTACAACACTATTCCCGAGCCTTACAAGTTTCATATACTCTTGCTCAAGTTCAAGTTCTGTTTTCACACATTCTTTAAAACTTGTGACATTACCGTTAGGGTTTAATTCTTCACCATTTTTCTTTATAAAACTTTTTACAGTATGAGTTTTCTTAGATGGTGAATAAAAATGATCTATAACATATTCGTTTTCGTTATCAATAATGACTATTTTCTTATGCCCAGATTTCCCTTCTTGTATAATTGGAAGAGCATCTCTTTCATCAATAGTTCCTAAAGTCGCAAATGGTTGTAGTTGAGAAAGTAGAACTGTTTTACCCTTACCATTTGGACCGACTATTAAACATATTTTATTTTTTGATTTATTAAAATCAATATGAATATAATCTAATTTCATTGCTGACTTTACACCAGCAAAATTTTCAAGTTCTAGTTCAGTTATTCTCATAAATAACCTCCATTATAAATATAGAAATATTTACTATTATGTGAACCTTAAAATATTTATTTATGGTTATCACTCCATTTATATACAAAAAAAAACAAATCTTTAATATTTAATTATATAAGAAAGGAAATTTGTATTATGGCTGATTTTAATGAATTATATAATCTTATAAATACATATAAAGAATCATATGGGGGGGGGGTATATAATTACTCCTTAGATTATTATACAGAATCTCAATATACTCCTAATGATATTAAACCTTTATTATCTAGTATAAAACAGATAAATAGTGAGTATAATAGTGCTAGACGTCATAAGAATAAGTCATTAGGTATGAAGTGTATTTCACTTATGTCTAATACTATTAATAACTTAAGTAGTATGGTTAATTCTATGACAGCAGATGATTTCTCTGGTAATGGTTCTGCATTATTAACATCTATTACTACAGTACTTGGTGGTATAGGTGGAAGTATAATAGGTAATATAATAGGTAATAAAAATGTTAATAGTGTTAAAGAAAGTACATATGATAATTATTGGTATGATTATTATATTGAAAAGTTTAATCCTGAAGGTAAAGCAGATAGTGAATTAAGTGAAGAAGAACTTAAAGCATCATATGCTAAAGATAGAGAAGCTAGTCCACAAAAGGGAAAGAATAAGTATGGTGATATTAGAGTAAAATTTGGTAAAAAAGATAAGATGATATATACAAACAAATACCCTGAAGGGAAAAAGTTTTCAGAAATGAAGTTCTTTAGTAATTTTAAGGACGATGGTGAAGATGAAAGCGATGATAAAAATACAAGACGTGTAGTTGATAATACTTTAAGACGAGCAAGTAGTGATGGAAAGCCTCGTCAATTAACTGACTCGCAGATGAAGGCTCAGAAATCAAGATACACATATGATATTGATCCTAATACAGGTAAGAAAATAAATGTTAGAAAACAAGAAGAGTCAAAACGTCAAAGAAGTCACCCATTAAAAAATGAAGATGATCGTAAAGCATTTGGTTTGTTAATGAATAAAATTTATAAGAATGGTAATGAATTGGCTAAACAACAGGGTGGCAGTGGAGATGCTTTTGAATTAGGAATCACGACTTTATCACATGATGAGCTGAAATCTCTCAACAATTATTATCAAAACGTACCTTTAAAGACTGACTCAAATTTCTTTGGTAGGTTTATAAGTAAAAATAAAGAAACGGATAATAGAAAAAGTAAAAAAGAAATTAGAAAAAATAATAAAAAAAATAATACAAATCAGAAAAATATTAAAGTAAATACTTATGAGGATAAAGATAACCAAGTAAAACTACGAAATGGCATTATTAAATATGAAATTGAAAGGCGTTTAAAGAACGATATTGATAATGAATATGCTGATATGGATCCTAGTCGTAGTCATGATGAAGATAAACCACAATATAAGGAACAACCTAATCAAGAACCAATAGGTAATGTTACTAATAATACTACTAATAATGAAGATCAAGAACCTATTGGTAATGCTACTAATAATGCTAATAATAATAAAAATACTAATAGTAAAAAGAAGTTTAATGGTAAAGATCTTAAAGGTAAGATTAATCTTAAAGGTACTGCTATTGGAGGTACTGTAGGTGCTGGTATAGGTGCTGGTATAGGATATGGATTAAGTAAAGCTAATGTAAATGGTAAGATAGCTTTTGCTAGAGTAAAGAATGCTATAAAGAATGCTAAGAAAAGATTAAGTATAATGCAAAGAGAAGTAGCTAGTTGGTAAAAAATTATAAAATTTTATAATTTTACATTTTATATAATAAATTTATTATATGAAAGGAATAATTACTTATGGAAAATAATAATACTCCAGTAATACCAGAAGGTTCTAAACTTATAAATGTTATTGTATATGAGCCTGAGACAATTAAGAAGATTCTTTCAGATCTTTATCAACTTTCAGTTCAAGGAGTTGATAATGCTAAGTTATATATCAGAATTATAGATACTTTGATAGATGGAGGTTATGAGCAACAAGCACTTGTTGTAAATAATGACGGTACTCCAGATGAAGTTTCAAAAACTAATAATGAAGAAGTATCAAGTGAAAGTATAAAAACTGATGAGACTTCGGAACCTACTATAAATGAATAATGAATATAAATAAAAAAAATACATACATGCTTTAAGCATGTATGTATTTTTTAACCATTAATTTATTTAATTACCACGGATACTACAATATCTGATTTGTTGAGTTTTATCAACTTCTCAGCTTCAGCTATTCTTGACTTAAGAGGTATCTCAGATATTTTTAAGGTTTCTTTATCACCCTTCTTTTTATAAACTACAATCTCATTATCATCTGAAACGCTCTTTACTGCAAATACTTCATCATTGTCAAAAATATTAGTTATTACCATAGGCTCATCTTTCTTACTCATTACTGGGAAATATTTAAGTTCCGTGAGCTTTATTTTGCCTTTCAAAGTAACAACTACAAGATACTTGTCAGTTGGAAGTATTGAAGTAGAACCAATGATATGCTCTCTTGGTCTAATAGTAACCATTCTACTTCCTTTGCTAGTAGGTTGCTGAAGTGGTATATCTAACGGAGATAATCTAACCCCATCTCCAAAATTTGTAAACATAATTAGTTCTTTACTTTCAACATTTAATGCTCCAGCAACAACTAACTCATCACCTTCATTTAATGTAATTACTGTAGCATCACCACTGGTACCAATAGCTTTTAATAAGCTAGTTGCAGATACTCTTTTAGCAAACCCATTTCTAGTAACACACATATACTCAATCTTATCTCCCATCTGAGAAGATTTAGGTGCGATACTTGCTGATATAATATCTTTACCATCTAGTCCTTTAATATATTTATCTATCAAAAGACCATTGTTCTTTACTTTTATCGTTGGTAGTTTTCTAACAGCAAGTAAATGTACATTACCTTCTCTATCGAATAGAAGAATGGAATCATTTTCTCTTACAGATATTACCATAGATTTTTCATTTTTGGGATCTTTAGAGATTGGTCCCATATTTCCTTTTGCGTCAGCTAAGTCAATCTTTTTGATATAACCATCGGATGATATACCGACTACAACATCTTTATCTTCTATCTTTTTCTCACCAGATATAATACTAGACTTTCTAGGAACTCCATATTTTCTAATTCCTTCTTCTAGTTCTTTGATTATCTCTTTATCTATTTTAGATTCAGATTCTAATATATCTTGGATATGATTTAGTCTTTCTGTTATTTTATCATACTCTTCTTTAAACTTAGCCTTTGAATCTTTAAGATAATCCGATGTTCTTATATCGCTAACAGCCTTTGCTTGTAGTGAGGTTATATCATATTTCTTCATAACTTTATCTACAAACTCATTCATATCATTAGATGATTTTGATAATAATGTTATTTCATCAGATTTATGTCCTTCTTGCATCATTATTTTTGCTTTAAGAATATGCTGTTTATCTAGTAACTTAGCAAATTCATTATTGTAAGAAGATCTTTTAACATCTCTTCTAAAGTTAATCCATTCGAGTAGTACTCTCCTTACAGAATATTCATCTGACCTAAAATCTTTAATAAGAGTAATCTGCATAGGATTAGTCTTTCTAAGAGTTGTCTTAGATTTAAATAACTTCTCTAATGCTTCTTCTGGGTTTACATTAGCTTGCAAATGGATCTCTAGCAACACTCCATTATTGTCAGTAGTTCTATCCTGGACATCTTTAATCATGTCCTTATTATGACTATCATCCATTTTTCCTTTAAGTCTTAATGCGGTTATATTGTCTACAATCTGACCTGTGGTAGTTTGCATTGGTATTGATTTAAATGTGATTATGTTATTAATATAATCAATATCATAACTGCTTTGCATTTGAATCTTACCTATACCATTCTCAAATATATCCTTAGCTTCCTTCTTAGTCATTATTAAATCACAACCAGAAGGAAGATCAGGATAAATCAAAACTTTAGCATCAGGGTCTTTCATTAGTGCTATAGTTGTTTCACAAACTTCTTTAAAATTAAATGGCGGTACATTTGAAGAATAAGCGTATCCTATACTAGCAAAACCACCATTTATAATACATACTGGATATTTTGCTGGAAGATAGTCAGGTTCTTCTTCCTCTCCAGTATATGCAAGTCTTGTGTCTACATTGCTATTCTCATAATCTTCAAAATAGCAGTCATATGCGAAATCACTCATGCATACATCCAAGTAACGTGGTGCTGCTGGGGCATCCCCTTTAATAGAGCCATTATTTCCGTCTGTGTGAATCAAAGGTACATTATTTACCCAATCTTGACTCATACCAATAATAACATCAGAGATTGAAGCATCACCATGCGGATGAAAGCTTACTGCATTTGTTGAAGCTTTTGAAAGCTTTAGCATTTTTCCATGATACCTCTTGTCGAGGTAGAGCCCATAAAGAGCCCTCCTCTCAACAGGTTTAAGTCCATCAACTAATGATGCAAAACATCTATAAAGATTTTTATTTGCACCATATATTTTTTGCCATTCAGTAACTTTTTCGCTTATATTACTTTCAATTATAGTTTCCCTAAAACTACTAGGGTCTGTCTTTTTTTCTTTTGACATATTCCCTCCTTTCTAGTTATCAAGATCATCTGGGTCGATCCTGAACTCTTTCATCATTTTCTTTCTAGCTTTTTTATCATGCTCAGTAGTCCCATGAAGCATATCGAATGTCTTTAGTTCTTTCTTCAAATCATTCATAGTAAGTCTTATTAAAACTCTACTATCTGGATCGAGTGTAGTATTATATAAATCCATAGGTGACATTTCACCAAGTCCCTTAAATCTGCTTCCAATCTTCGGAACATACTTACTATACATCTCAGCGAATTCTCCTATAGAAAATCTGGAATAATCATTTGAATTACTTCCCTTTTCATTTACCATAATATAGTATCCATACTTTCTATACACATCAAATAATATATAAATCTTATCAATAAATACATTATCCAATTTTAAAAGTATTGCATGACCACTTGTAACACCTGTAAGAGCATTTTCATTCTCATCATATTTAATCTCTGGATATACTTCTTGAATAAATGAAACAAATCTCTTTATCTCATTTTGATTCTTTAAAATAAATCCTTGATTAGATTCATAGATGTCATCGGGTCTTCTAAATTTAAATACTATATAAGCAGCTATTCTTTCTATTAAGAACTTATCAACTCTAACATGCTTAGAAATTGATATTAGATTTGATAAATAATCAGCAGTATCAAATAAGTATTCTTTAAATTCTTCTTTTGTTATCTTCTCTTCAAAAATCTTTATATTATAATTCTTAATAACCTTTTCTTGATATAAATCAACATATTCTTTCTTATCATGAATGAAGTTATTTTTCTTTCCTTCTTGAATACTATAAAGAGGTGGCAATGCTTTATAAAGCTTTCCAGCCTTTACCACTTCAGGAAGGCATTTTATAAAGAACGCTGAAATAGCTGATGTAATCCCATGACCATCAATATCAGCATCTGTAAGAATTATTATCTTATCAAAGTACAACTTATCCAAGTCAAAACTTTTTCCAAATCCACATCTTAAAATCTTTACAAAGTTCCTCCATTCTTTATTACCAGTATCTGGATTCATCATATCTGTAATAGATTTCTTATATGGATTAGCAGTCATTCCTCTGACTGCATAGAAAGCTTGAAAATCTGGATTTCTTCTTCTTGATGCAGAGCCCTTAGCCGAGTCTCCTTCGACTATAAAGATTTCTCTATAATCATTTTTACCAGTATTGAAACATCTATCGTAGTTCGGAATGAGTTGTTCCTTCAATGGAGTCATTGACTCTTTTGTAGAAGCAACTCTAGCTTTAGTTGATTCAATTCTTGCTTTAGCATTCATCTTGACTATTTTTATAGCAGACTTTAATTTATCTTGATTATTATTAAAATAATCACTAATTTCTTTTGTTGCACCAGCAAGTATTATATCGTAAAGGAGCTGTGAATTAATTTTTTCCTTTACATTACCCTGAAATTCCACATTAGCATTTGTAGATAAATAAACTACAAGTTTTAATCCAGCACGAATATCATTCCAAAGAATATCAATCTTTTCTTTCTCTTTCTCACTCATACTGTCCTTTGTAGCTTTTTGTAAGAAATTACAGAAAGCTTTTTCAACGGCATCTAAATGAACTCCACCTTCTGATGTATTTGTGAAGTTACAATAAGAATCATAGGTATTTTCAAATGCATCATCATATGCAAACATAATACCATATTTTGCCATTCTATGCTTTACTACTGTATCAGATTTTACTGATGGATCTGTGTTAATTACAGTCTCATCAAACAAATCTTCATGAGTTAAATGAACTGGTTCAAAATTAACCTGTTCAGAAAGCATTTCTTTTATCAATCCTATTTCATCTTGCTTAGTATAAGTTTCTTCTGATATAACCTTGAAACCATCCATTATAGTAAGATTTATAGTAGTACCTTCGTTTATAAAGTAACTGATCTGGTCAACCCATTCCTCAATCTTATCAGTAGGAATATAGGTTTTTGCACCAAGATATTTTTTACTCGGAATCATCTTTGTTATTAAGCCATGCTTCTTTCCCTTTTTGCTTAATGAAGTCTTTTCATCTGATATTTTAACGCCTTCATTAAATACAAGCTTATGAACATATCCCTCACTTTCTCTGTAAGAAGATACTTCAAATACTTCGCTTAATGCATTACAAGCGGTAGCTCCGAGACCAACGGTAATACCTTATATCTCTATAAAGCCTAGACTATATCTTCATCTTTATATTCTGTTACCAAATATAAAGAGCCTCCCATTTCCATTAGTTAAATACTAATGTACTCTACTTACTTCTTCACCTAAGTATTTCTCTTAAGCTATGCTTTCGATAGTCGTTGAACCTTACCTAAATAAATATTTAGGTCTTGGCTGCTGATTGACTCTATTCATTGAATTATTACACTTTGGTATCAATGACCTAACAAGTTCGTCCCAGCAATTAAAGAGGTTTCCTAAAACACATTACTGTGTTTGAGAGCTTGTTATCAACTCTCCACTAGATGTGGTGTTTGCTTCACGCATAAATTTTGATCCTGACTGTATCTTTGTAAAACAAATATCAAGAGGATAATTTATCTCACTAATTCCTCTTCCATTATCTTCTACAGTCATTGAATCTTCTAATTTATCACATACAATATTGACTGTATCACCATTACTATTATTATCCTCAACTTCATCTATTGAGTTTTGGATAATTTCTTTACAAAGGTGGAATGCTCCACCTGGACCATATGCTTTGAGGTAAAGATTGGTTTTTAACTGTATCTTTTTAATGTCATCCTCAAAATACATAATGACTGAATCTTTCATGTCATTTCTCCTTTCTCAAATTATTTCAATTTTATAATATACAATCATAAGAAATTTCAAATAGATTCATTTATATAATTATATGTTAATCAAAAAATTTAATGTTATTGTTATCACCCTAAGGATAAAAAAGAAAGATAGGATTATAACTAATCCTATCTTTCTCATACAATAACTAACACAAATTAAATTGAATTAAATTTTTTTCACCTAGTGTCTTCTCCAGCCACCCAATGAAGAATTGTACTTATCTCCACCACCGCTGGATTTCTTTTTCTTAACGCTTTCTTTCTTCTTCACAACCTTAGCAATCTTGTTATAGTTGTTAGGAAATACCATCAGCATTGAGCCAAGTTCTGAACCATACTTAACTGCTTCGGCACCTGCATTACTTGCAACTGCTAAATACTTGTACTGGTTTACAAATGGCAATATTGTTTCCTCAATTTCTTTCTTCATTTTATCCTTTGTAAGAATTTCACCGCCCCACTCATACTTGCACATTCTGCACTTGCATGTCCTGCCATCAGGATTCCATACTGTCGGCTTAAGTTTGCCTTTGCTGTTCTGAGTATGATGAATACATGCACCAAGTAATATTAAGGTTTCCCTCTTGTTATTACCTTTAATCTTACCATGCTTTGTCAAATGGTCTTGTATCACACCCATTATGTTTTTGCTTGCAGAATCAATTTTGTAAGGTTTCTTTTTGTCTTTCATATTTATTCCTCCTATTATAAAAGTTATAGCATCTGTCTATGCTATACTTATCTATAATATACTACTCAAATTAAATTTTTAATTTGACTTAATGCAGTTTATATACTTATGAGCTTCTAAATCTAATTTACTTCTAAATACATATAATAGTTTTAAATCATTTATAATTTTATTTCTAAGTCTGCAATCTAAAAATGTTACTGCTCTTATATTTCTCTTATGAAATTCTTTTTTAACAGATTCATATTTATCGTTTTCTATAATATATCCTTCTTCATCAACATCAAGTGGATATACATATACACATTTATCATTATTAGGTTTCTGTACATTTAGTATATTATCACTCAGTTTATGTGTACAAACAAATGTATTTACATCAGAATCCTTGGTACTAGATGGAACAACAACTATTGGTGTAAGTAAGAACTTACTTGATATACTGAACCTATTTTTGATATTCATTTCACTAATTCTCTTTTTAATATTTACAAGCTCTTCTATAGTATCAGCTTTCTTAATATTAGTAAATGATACATTAAATTTGTTGTTATCATCTATTGTAATTCTACAATGCTTGTATGATTCACCTTCACCAACATCAGCAGAAAAAACCAATTTTTGTGCTACAGAATAATCTACAAGAATAAAGCACCCTATATAATTTTGAGATGAAAATGTAGATATCATCTCTCCACAAAATGCAGAAACATAAGATCTCAAATAATTATAGTATCTCGTGTCTATTGTTACTATGAGAAGTTGTTTTTCAGATTCATCATCAGCTTTTTCAAAAAATTTAGGATTCATATTTCTTCCATCCACTTTAATGGAATTAAGGGATGGTAGATCAAAATCTTGAATACAGATTCCGTTATCATAATTAAAGCTAATATCATTTACATTAATTTCTTTAAGATCATCTGGGATTGTTTTTCCTATCTTAATTTTCTGCTGTATTTCATCATTAAGTGATTGCAAGTAATACACATTGTTGTCTTGTTTAACCCCCCATTCAAAAGATGGGAGGCTTTTTTCATCTTGTGTAGTAAGTAAAACATTAAAAACTCTCATTTAAAAAGCCTCCTGTTTAAAGCATATTATTTCATTTTTTTTTATTACATAAACTCTTCTATACCAGAATTAATGCTCTTCATTTTATTAAGCACTTTGCATATATTTGGGAACTCAGATTCTGGAAGTGATGACAAGAAAAATCTTCTGTTAGAATCTTTGTTCTTTTGTTTGTCCATCTTCCTGATATTGAAGTAGCTCTTAAGGATTTCATTTATTTCTGTCTTATCCATATTCTCCAATGTGTTGAAACACCAGTCTGTAACCTTATTGAAGAATTCCTTCTGTTTATCAGTATAATTAACATAATCGCTCTTCTTCTCAAGAAGCAGATAAGTTATAAGCAATGGATAATAGTCAGATGATATTGCATACTTAACAACATCTTCAAACTTAAATTCTTTTGTATTTGCATGTTGATAAAGTATAGACATAACTGACTTAATTCTATTAACGCCATTCTTTTCAAGAAGTTTAGATGATGGTAATACTGAAAGAACATCTACTGCAACCTCTTTAGGAATTCCTGCCTTTTCAAATTTCTTAAGCTTCTTTTTATTTATCTCCAGTGACAAGTCAAGTAAATCGTTTAAGTCAAAATCTTTAGCATCAGGATCGGAATCTTTTTCTTCTTTATAATATTCCTTAGCTATTTTGATAGCATCAGCAATTATTACTGGAAGGAAATTTAAATTTTCAATGTCATCAATACCATACTTTTCAATATCCTTTTCAATGGCATCAATCATTTCTTTTTCCATAAGCTTCTCATATATAGAATCCTTGATTTCTGTTACTTCTTTGACATTTGGATAAAATACTAAAAGCTTTATTACTTCGGGCAGGCAAGATATAAGCATTTTATAATAATTCTTTTTTATTTCCTTTTTGCTCATACTTGAGCTTGCATACTTCTTTTTGTACTTTTTCTTTGTCATACCTGCAAATAACTTAACGTCATCGTCAATTTTAAATTGTTTTTCCATTTCTTTTATTCTCCTTTACTTTTGATTTACAAAGACAACTTTGAAATCCATTAATTTCAAAGTTGTCTCATTTATAAATTATTATTTCTTTTTCTTAAACTTACTCAATATTGAACCCACATCAACTTGTCTATTCTGTTGCAAATTAGACTTTTCTCTGTACACTCTTTTACCCTGAATTTCGGTAAGCAAATTATCATCAAGTTCAAGTTCTTCTTCCTTTGTCCTTTGAGCATCAAGAATTGAATCTATTCTGTCCTTAATCTTTAAAATTCTATCATTGATGGGTTTTAAACCCGATGCAATAAAGAACAAATTATTTGGAAGCTTTCTATCTTCATTAATAGACATGTGTTCAAATTCCTCTACAGGTGAACCTACAATCTCCTGCACTTTAGGCATATGAGTATCGAATCCAGTAAGAATGGTTTTTGAAGCATTTATGATAATACCAGTCCTGTTTACTATTTTATCATCTTGAAGTTTGGCATGACCATTCTTCTTAATTTCATTAATAAACATATCTTCTATATTATTATCATTTATATCTTCATCTTTAACATCAAACAGTGACGCAACCAATATTCTCCCCGGTGTTGTTATAATCGTGAGTGAGTCCCTCTCATCTATTGAGTTATATCTGGTTGAGGAATTATAATACCCCCTCAAAACATTAATATCATTTACAATCTCTTGATTGATTTTATTCATCATATCCATTGAAGGTAACTTTGAATATTTCTCATTATCATATAACATATAAGTTGGTTTCTCAGAAACTTCATACAACTCAGTAAGATATGATAATGAATTTTCTTGTGTTGCTAATGCTTCTTCAACGGTAGGCAAAATTCCAACAGATATTGGAAAACATTTATCAGCAGCAACTTCTTTAATTATCTCAGTAAGTGCTAAAGATATACCACTTCCTGTACCACCACCAATACTACTTACAATAAATACCAAATCTAATTCTTTGAGAAAATCTCTGAAATTGTCATTTTCAATCATAGCCATAATGGAAGATTCAAGAAACTCCTTAGCCTCTTCCCTATTTTTACCAGCACCTCTACCATCACCAATCAGGAACTTACTTATTGATGAATTGAGAGTTGACAAATCTTTTTCGCTACAGTTAATTGCTAGTATCGGTATATCTGGATACATCTTTGAACATTCTGAACAAACTTGGTTTCCTGCATTTCCACAACCTATTATTCCAACATTTAGCATTTTTTATTCTCCTTCTTTATTCAATATTTTTACCTAAAACTTCTCTAGCCTTTCTATCCATAACTCTCTTGTTCATAAATTTAAGAGCTTCTGTGATATGATATAAAGCCTGAGCATTTTCATAGCAAGCAAATTCTCCTTCTTGGAATCTAATAAGTCTATCCCTTACAATCTCAAGAAGATCTGAATCTACTGCGCCGTGAACTGAAAATATATCGGTTCTTGGTCCTTTCTGAAAATTAATTTCTCCCACTTTATCAGAGTCAGGAGTTTTTAATTCTTCAGATATTTCATCGTGTTTCTTAATGATAACGTATTTATGATATGCTCCACCTGGACCAATATCATCTACACTATATACGTCATTAAGTTTATCTTCTGTCTGTATCGTGTTTAATAATCTCTTATTTGTTGCCATTGTCTTAGTTATTCTCCTTTCTTCTTTTTTACCAAATTTATTAAAAGTATTAAAGGCATTTCTTCTGTTATAATAAATATCAAATATCCTTAACGATGGTAACAATATCATATTTCCTCCTTTCTAATAAATTTACGATACAGTTAGAATTAAAATAAATTTTAATTCCATTTTTATAATATATGAATAAAACGTGGAAACCCTGTTAGAGGTTTCCACGTTTTATTTAAGATGAATACATTCTGTAAATAATTGTAAAATCTTTCATTAGTGAAATATTTGTTACTGGAATACAAAGTTTTGAAAATAATCTGACATTTTCATAGTCATCTTTTGTTGCATTATATCTACCTGTATATAATGCTATAGTATTAAATCTAGTATCTGATACACTAGACGTTGCGTCAAACCAATCAACCAAATCTTTTTCTGAAAAAGATAATACCATTTCAACATATGTTTCTATTGTAGATGAATTTATAGTATTAAGTCTTGGATAATATTCATTCTGAGTAAATTGATTTGTACTATCAACATCATCACTCGAATTTTTCCAGAAATGTTTAATAGCTGGATCAGTATCAAAACGCTTAAGATAATAATCTACTGGATCAGTACCATTGCTAGTAGTCTTTCCAAAATATTTTATAGCATCGGTTTCTGTTAATGCTGAAGTTGTGTGTCTGAATGGAATCATTACACCAGATACCTCAGTTCCATTTTCAGTAGCAAGACTATTTTGTATAGAATATTCTTTATAATCGACTGGAATCTTTGTAACTACATTTGTTCCTGATCCACTTATACCACATCCCCACAAACAAACATATTCCCCAACAGGGTGAATAATAGATTTGTTATTTGTATCTCCTTGAAGTGCTGGTATGTAATATTTAGTCATTTCGTTTTCAGATTCATACACAGACACTAATCTATCAGGAAGACCAATAGTTCCATTGCTTACTGTATAAAGAGATGGAACGTCAATAGAACCTTTTACTCCAAAAAGTTGCTCGAAAGAATATTGACATCCACCAATAGGTATCATATTACTTTTAGTAAATACAACTTCTTCTAGTGATGATACACCATTTGTATCGTGCTTAAGTCCGTATCCACCAATAACTTTTGTACTCGCAAATATACCACTTTTATGAACTTTTGGCATATCTTGAAATTTTAAATTGTCTTTCAGTATCATACGATATATATACCACCTTTCATCAATTTAAAAAATAATTAAAAAATTGTTTTTGGCTCTATTCATGTTTGAATATTAATTTTTCCTCTATATTGAATTTACTATTTAAGTCAATAACTCCAGAAACTTTATAATCTTCTTTAGATTGATTTATACAATTTCCTGCAAGACATGGGTAAAATGTATTACAACAAACTTTACTACTTTCTTTTATACTATTTATAATATCCACAATACCTTCAATACCTGTGTCCGAAATAGTCATAATTATATCACCATGAGATTGTAATGAATTATTTAAGTTATTTAAAGTTCTTTCAAGTTCAGTAGTATCATAATAAAGGTTATCATCAAGATTGTTATAAAGATCATATGCAGCTTTTAAATGATTTCTTATACTTGATTGAATGTCTGGATAAGTATATCTTATAGTAAAAAGCAATTCTTTATATTCATCAATATATTTAAGAAGTGGACTTAAATCATATTTAAACCATTTACAATTATTTCCATTAGTCAATAAACCATCACAAGTGTCTTTATTTTTTCTACAATAATTATTACAATAAGTATTTTTACAATTATTGCAGTAAATATTATTTAAAGGAATATTATCAGTAAGACTTAATGATCTTGATAATTTATGTATATCATCATTAAATATAACTTTATCAGCATTTTTAAGTAACTGATACGTCTTTAGAGAATCTGAATACATAAGCTTAATTCTATCACGCTGCATATATGTAGCATACAAATCACATTTATCTATTATTTTAAATAACATATCTGGTTTAATATCAAATGTGTATTGTGTTGAAACACTTATAAGATCCGTGGTATATGATTTAAAGAAAGTTATAAGTTTTATCAAATAATCTAAAAGCGATGAATTACTGTCATTTAATAGATGTAAACTATCAAGATGCTTTATATACTTTTCGAGACAACTGATTACATGGTCAATATAATCATGTAATTGATAATCTTCAGCATTAATAAGAATATTATATAAACTAGGATTCATGTATTCCAAATACTCTTCATAAGTTTTAGCAGTATTATTACTAGCACCAAGTTTATATAATTCATTATTTTCGTTTCCAATATACAATGAATTATATAAATCTCTCCAGGCTCTATACTCCAGAATATCTGTAGAATCTGCCATCTTTCTTCCAATAAAATATCCTAAGTTTCTTATATTTGTAAACATCTGATTCAATGCTTTAATTTTACTTGAAGTATCATTACCGTCTGATGTTAATATATCAAAATATGAATAAAAAAGTTTAGTCTCACTCTCATCTTTTAAATATAATGATGGTTTTTCTAAAATCTCTTTAAAAGTATCAGGTGAAGTGAGTTTATTATAATTGAACATAAGTGTATTCATTTCTTTATATCCATCATAATCTTCATTAATAAATCCCATGACATCTAAAATGGAAGAATATCTCGTAAGTATTTCACCAGTTAAATTATGTTGTTTACACATCAATGCACAAAGGAAAGTTATTGTATCAAACAGATTAATGTCTAGTGTACCTGTAAGATGTGCAAGATTCAATGTGATATCTTTTAGTTCTTCTTTTTTATCGTATATAAGCCTAAGAAGAACAATATCGTTATATAATATTTCAGAAAGTTTATAGGATATTGATATACCAAGATATTTACTTTCCATGAAATTATATTGTTTATGATATGCAATCGACTCTTCATCTTCTGTGTATTTTAAAGCATCACCATATACTTCATTAAACGTATCCTCATCTTCCCACCAAAGAGGATCATTTTTAGTAATATAATCATATTCAACTCTATTCGATGGATCAGTTAAATCATTTCTAAAATCTATAGTTTTTAAATTTACTTTTTGGAAATAGACATCGTACATCTTTTCTACATCATTTATAACAGTAGTTTGATTTTCCAAATAACCAAGTCTATTAACATTTGTTTGAGTTGTTGTTGTGTCCCTATATATCATATCATCATTTTCAGTATATCGTCTTTCTTTCATAAGATAGTATTTATATACTTGAATATCATGGTAACCTAGTATAGAAGCAATATCATATATAACTTTATTTGTGGCTTTATTTTGAATAAGCATGTTCAAATTTTTAACAAGTCTTGTTTGTGTTATATAAGGAATTCTTGTTGTATATGGGACGTTATACATTTCAAACAACCATCTAACTAAAGTAGTATCATAAAAATCCCTATTTATACCTGCTTCTATTGACTTTGTTATAGTTTGATTTATAGCCATCTGCATTATAGATATTCCTATAAAATTATCATAATAATCATAAATCTCGTTATAATAAGAATTATAGATTATATTCATAAAATAGTCCCTAGCACCATTGTAGCACACTGAGAACATCCTCGATATAATACTTTTTGAAACATTTGAGGGAAAGTATAATATATCAAAATTCCTTGCTTTTCTAGCAGTAATAATTTCTATTCGTTTACTCCCAATGTATTTTAGATATTCTTTTGTAGGGTATTTAGATATTAACTCATTTAAATATCCACATGATTCCATAATATTTATAGCATTGCTTCCATAATAATCTCGTATCTTATGCAATGGTACTTTTGTAGATATCCCATATTTTTGGCTATATTCATCATTCACATACACAAAATCTTTAAATAAAATAAAATCACCAATAGACACATTTTTATTATTAAGTATAGCTTCACTATATTTTATCATATTATTATCACATTCAGTATCATCCGAAACAACTTCAAATGATCTATTAAAATAAAAAGACGTGTCATAAATATTACTTCTTTCTATAAATAGGTATTTACCACATAAATCATTAAAATCTGTAACACCTTTTACATTATAAAGTATTGATTTAGCATCTCTTAAATATATTCCTTTAGTGTATACGTCTAACTGGTAATCATCATCATATATCAAAAAAGATCTTGACGATGTTTGGGTATCTTGTATAACAGCATTTCTTATAATAACATGACTTCCCTGTGTGAATGTAGAACTACCGATTAAATGATATAATGCTACATCTGTAATACTCCTAAATGACGGTGATGATAGATGTGCTAAATTATCTATACCAACAACTTCAAAAGAATTATTTATATAGTCATTTACAATAATAGCACCAATAGCATCAAGTGGAGGTAATCCATTTAATTCTCTGTAATATGGATTTGGTTCATCATATGTTTCTATTACTTTTTTTCTTCTATTTAACAGCATCTGTTTTTTATACCTATCTGGTAATGCTGCAAAATTTTCTCTATGATAATCTATATTGTTATAAAGCCCAACAGCTATAAATTCATCATTTGTATAGTCGTATCCTTCGTATATATCTTTTTCTTGTAATGCATCTAAGTATTCATCAACGTATTTTCTAGTTTCCAAAGTTTCATATTTTTGTGCTTTATATGAAAACTTAATAATTATTTCAGATAATATATTTTTTAAATCAGAGTATAACTCGGAAAGGGGATCAACCTCTGTAAGTTTTTCTATAGCCATAAAGTAAAACTCCTTTCTATATAATTAGATATATGTGCTTACAATAAAAATGTTTACATCGCTCGCTATACACAAAAAACATATTCGTAATATCTAAATTTATAGAAAGGAAATGACTTATGGCTAATTTTGATGAATTGTGTGAATTAGTAGGTTGCTATAAAGAAGCCACATATCAATTTACATTTAAAAGTGGTGAGTTCGATCCTGAAGTGGTAAAGTTTAATGATACAGTCAAGAATATTAAAGATAATATTAAAATTGTTAAAGGAATGATTAAACGCAGAGAAACCCTCGATAAAGCTAGAAATATACTTAAACAAATGAAATCTGATTGTAATAAATTGGATTCATATATTAACAAAATGAAGAACCCAAGTTCATTGGAAAAAGCATCTAAAAAAGCTGTGCTTGCTGGTGCACTGATTGGGTCTATAGCTTTAGATTTTCTTGACAAATTAAAAAATAAATATGAAGATAAAACCATAATGAATCAAGCTGAAAATTTTTATAATATGGCTGATTTTGACAAAAGTGAAGAAGATACTATAAATTCGTTACAATATAAAACGGGTATGTCTCGAAAAGAAAAGAAAACATTAAAACATGAAAGAAATAAATTTGCTTTTGACATCAATAAGCATTATGGTGATTATGCCCTTGATCCTAAAGAATGGGATAAAAACAATGTAACGAAATCAAGATTATTGAATAATAAACTTAAAAAATCAACAAATTATAATGAATTTATTACAAATAGATATAAAGAAAATAATATTGCTAGATTAACTGGATCTGGTGTTGGAGCAATAGCTGTAATACTTTTAAAGAAAAGACAAAATGCTCATGCACAAGTAAATAGACTACGAAAACAAATAGCCAAACTTGAAATATTGCTAAATAAATTTTCATAATGTATTGGTAATGTCAATAAAAAACAAATCTTTAATATTCAATTATAATTATATAAGAAAGGATAGGTATTATGGCTGATTTTAATGAACTATATGATTTGATAGATTATTATAGAGAAGCTTCAAATTCTAATGATATAGGTAATGCTGTGTACGATCAACTTGCTGAAATCGAAGGTATCTGTGAAGAAGTTCAGGAAAGCTTAAACGCAGCATCATACTGTGTAAGAGAAAAAAGCTTTGTTGACGGAAGACAGTATTTAAAAGATGCTAGAAATGGTATTCATAGATTAGAAGTAATTTCTGAAAACATTCTATCTGGCAAATATGATTTCTTTGATAATATATTTATGAGATTTTATAAGAAAATGCTAGCATTTTTATCTAAAGTAAGTGCTTCTATATTATCACTCAAAGCAAGGATTGATGATTTTATCGCTGGAAAAACTGGAAGCGATAATGCTAAAAAAATGTCTCAGATCCATCAGATAAGATCTGATAATCTTAGAAACGAAGCTGATTTCTTAAAAAAGAGTGCTTACAGTCCAAAGGCGATGAGAAGTATTATAAAAAGAGATATTTCCGTTATAAATAGAAATATTGATATGATTGAAAGAAGACTTGTTGAAGCTGAAGCTGATTTCAAGCGTTTCCAAGAGAAAAGAAAAATTGCTGAAAAAGAAATGAGAAAGATTGAAAGAAAAGAGAAAATTGATGATGCTCTTGATAAAATAAAAACTGCTCTTCCAGGTGGAGGTGCAAAAGAATCTACAAACGACGATTTGGCTTTAGCAATATATGAGAGTGAGCACTATGGTGATATTACAGAACAAGAAAGAGATTACTTATTAAGCAGAATATAATATCGATATACATAAAAAGGAATAGATCATAGTGTCTATTCCTTTTTATTATTTATCTCGAAAACATAAGGATAAGTTATAAACAGAAAGAAGGTAAAATAAATGAATACATCTTTACCAGGAATTGAATATTCAGATAACATATTACAACCCTTCGTATCATCTGATCAATCACTATATATTATACCATTTAACAAATCAGATGAGTATTTTAGCAATATAGATAGTTACACTAAATTTGTTAAAGCTGTAGAAAGTGTAGTGAGAAAACATGATAGATACTCAAAATATAAAGATTTTTTAATAAAAGAAGCTAAATTAGATCATTGTCAAGTACTTAAAGATGTGACTAATGAAGATGCTGATATAGAAATGCATCATGGTCCAATATTCACATTATTTGATTATTGTAGAATAATGGTCGAATGGTTTCTTTTAAATAAATGGAAAATAACTACATATAGAGTAGCTGACGCTGTTCTTACAGAGCACGAACAGAATCATATTCAAGTAGTAATGCTAGCGTCAACTATTCATCAAGAAGTACATAACAGAAATATTTTTATAAATACAAACCAGGCTGTAGGAAAATTAAATGATTTCATAATAAAATATGAAAAAGCAATACCCAAAGATCTTAAAGAAAAATATAATAGATATTTGGATAGATCTATAAATTCAGAATCAAATGATTATGGACTTCTTGAACTTAATAAAAACTTATGGAGCTAAGTAAATATATGGAAATAGTTATGAGTGTAATAGCAATAATTTTAGTTATAATTGTGGGTATTATCTGGTTAATAATGAAATCATTAGTGGTTATGAATAATAAAATAACCGCACTACCAGAAAATCCATTATATGCAGAAAAAAGAAAAATAATAAAAAAGATAAATAAAATTAACAAACTCTCGGATGATAAAAAAATAGATAAAGAAGATGAAATTAAAAATCTTTCTTTAGAGCTTGAAAAACTTAATGTTAAAGAAGACAATATGAAAAAAACTTTAATAGAAGATAAAGATATAAGTACTACTCAAAAATTATTAGAGTTTGTTGATAATCTGATAACTATTGAAATCGCTAATAGATTGGCTAAATTAGAAGCTCTTGACAAAAGTTATGAAATACTTACTCTCGATGCAGATGTACAAGAAATTTCTAAAAACGTATTACAGGGATTAAATACTGATGTATTTGAAATGACTTTGCTTATAAAAAATGAGTATTTAGTATCATATATAGTTTCAAGAGCAACAACAATATTGATTTCGATGAGAAAGTAAAAAAAAAGAAATATACGGTGTTTATATCACCGTATATTTCCACTACCCATCAAACTTTATATAATCAGCATTACCATTGGTATAAACACATTCTGCATATTATATCCTATATCTAATTCTTGCTTACGATCTTCCCAGAAATCATCATATTTATCACCTGAATTTATTAATGAAAACTTACCAACGCTGTTTAATTCTCTGTAATATCCTACTGGCAGTATTTGTGTCTTATAACGTGTAAACATTCTGTTCATATATCTACAAGCATTTGATTTCCCAAATTCTTCAAGTTTATTAAAATAAGATTTTATCATACTAAGTATATCTGTATGTTTATCCAACGATGTTTCGTCTATGCCTTTAACATCAAGTTTTTCATCATTATAATAAAACTCTAAATTTTTTAATTGGCAATATGATGTATATTCATTTTTTACAACAAATTCAACACAATCAAAAATTCTAGCATTACATTTCTTGGTTGTAAATATCGCATCTTTCTTAACAGATACTATATCGTCGAATTCCAAATCGTTTACATCATAAAATTCTTTTCTTATGTCACAGAAGGCTTTGCTCAAACTGTCTTTAAATGAAGCATCTTTTCGCTGCATATTGCCTATTAAAACATTTCTTTTATACTTATCCATGCTTTTCAATTCGTTTATAACAGATTTATCTGTAAGTTTATAGTATTCCATTAATGAAAGACCTGCACTATGAATATCATACTCATAGATTTTAGCGTTAAATATAAAAGGTCTTACTTTTGTCAAATAGTTTGATTTTTTCTCAAATTCTTTTTCCATCTTTTTATTCCTCACGTTATTCATCTACGAAAAATTCTTTTAATAAAGATTTCATCATATGTTTACTCATGTTACTACCTGTGTATAAATTCATTTTCTTTAGTTGCTTTTTCATTTCTCCTTTACTCATATTGTCTAAAATTTCTCTACGACCTTCAGCAGTTCTCATTTTCTTTTTAAGCTGTTTCTTTGTTGCCTTATCAATTACTTTTTGGCACTTCTCCTTAATTTTTTGAATATCGAAATCTTCAAGTGTTGGAATAGCATCATATCCTTTTAACTTAAATTTTTTATAATCTATTATTGGATACCCAAATTCACTTTCAATATATTCTGAAAGATATCCCATAAATTTAAGCTTCCATTCATTTAAGGTACATAGAAAAACTACTGTGTAATTTTCTTCTAATACTCCCATAATAATAGTAGCCAAAACCAATCTACAATTATCATGAAGCATATCCATATAAGCATTTCTGAAAAACGAAGAATCATTTGTATTTCTTGCATCAGCAAGCATCATACTTGTTGGAAACAAACTTCTACAAAATACAACATTATCATCTTCTGAGCTTTTTCTTATTTTATCGGAGATTATAACAAATTGTGTTTTTTCAATAATTTTGGGATCTTCTTTACTAAAAATTTTGAGAAATGTTTTGGTGTTCATTGTATAAATCATCACTAACCCCCTTTATAATATTTTTAAAATGTATGTTGAAAAGTAAAAAAGTAGATAGTAACCATTGGTTACTATCTACTTTATATTACATAATTAATATTATAAAGATGTTGTCATCATTGAAGAACTATCACTACTTTTATCCTGCATCATTGAGTTTGCAAGTTCTAATGGATCAAAATCTACAACCTCATCTTCATTCTTATCATTACCTTCACCACCAGAAAGAGTAATTCCATTACTAACCTCTTCTACAGGATCATTATTTTCATCACTATCAGTTGTATTGTCAAATCCTTCACTAATAAATCCTTTAGGAATATCAATAGCAGTATCTTCAGTTTCTCCACCGTCAGTGTCTAAAAGCAGACTTAAGTTATTACAATATCTTCTCATTGTATCAATAATATCATTATATGGATAAATAAAATCACGCTCAAGATTCTTTTCATCCACATTACCAGTATCATCTATAATTGTGTCTTCGTCATTTCTAATAGCTTCATAGACACGTTTGTTATCAACATCCTCTGTGATACAAGCATCTATTATTGAACTCATACACTGTCTTGTGGCAAACGGATTTACACATCTATCTGTAGCAGATCTTAATAATGTATAGCAAAAATCCAAAGCTATATGCTCTTGCTCAAATGCATTAAATGAGTTTTCGATTATTTGCAAGCTTACACTATCAAGAAGATATACCAAAATAGCTTCTGATTTTTTACCTTCATCATCATAAACTACACTGAGAAATTTAACCTTATCAGTATCTAACTGCTCAATTCTATTCGTGAAATTATTAAAAGCATAATCATTTTCACGAATTACAGCTACCGGTCCAGATATCATTGCTACTGCAAATTTACATAATTCTACCAGGTCAGAATATTCCTCACATTCGTAATCATATTTATCATGTTTGAAATTGAATGTTACTATTGTGTGAGCTGTATATATATCCCATGGTTTATGAATAACCAAACTGCAAAGGTCATTTTCAATATGAATTATTTGGAATTTATCTATATTGATTTCTTCCTCTTCTTGTTTTTCAGAAGCAATGAATTTCGCAGTAGATGCAGGTTTCATCTTAACGGAATTTTCGTCAGTTTTCTTGTTCTGTGTTTGAACAGCTGCTGTATACTTAACCTCATTTGTGACAACAGGAGTTACAGGAGTCAACTGAGAATCATTAATTATGGCTTCGTGTTTGGTTTCAACGGGCTCATATCTCTTTTCAACCTTTACACTACTATCATAGAGATTTTCTATATTTCCAAATAAAACTGACTCGAAATTGGCATCATCGTCCTGTTCCTCATCTTGCTCAGAATCATCAGTATCATAATCATCGAAAGCTGTTCCAGATAATACTTTTATTAAACTGCTGATTTGATCTTCGTTTGTTACCTTGTCATAAAGATTTTTCTTTTTACTCATTTTTTATTCCTCACTTTCATTGTCTAATGACTCCATAAATTTTCTAATAGATGCATTAAGTGTTAGTTCTTCATCATCTTCTATTTTATCTTTCTTAACACTCACTGCTTTCTTCTTTTTATTCTTAGGGCTATAACTGAATCTGTCATCGAAAGGAACAACAGACCATTCCTTATCAACAACATATCCTTTTTCAAGGATATTACCTATTTCCCCAAGTTCTTGTTGCCTTGATATTCTCTTACGAATATCCCAGAAGCTGTGCTCTTTATTACAAACTGGGCAAACCAAGCTATTATAATTTTTTGTATAATGCAGCATTCCCCTTTCAGGACAAGTACATTGGAATACTTGATAAGATAGCTTATAAATATAAGCAAAATCAAGTATTGCAATACTACCATCAGAAAGCTTGTAACCCCAGTTTGTATAGTTCTTATCGTCAATGCCAATATCACCAATAAGAAAAACCTTAGTGAGTTCTTTAAGGATTTCTCTCATTTCTTTTTGCACCGAAGGCATCAAAAAGTCTTTTGCTTCAAATACTTGCATATATTCACATGAGCATATAAGTCCTGTTGACATACACTCATATACTTTAATAACATAAGGTTGTGCAAGCTTTGAATACATAAACTCTCTTTTGTTATCAGTTTTGCCGTCTTCGTCGAGAGCTATTTTAAAACAATAACCGTCTAAAAGTATGGCATATCTATTAGTTCCAGAACCTAATGCTTTAAAATTAATACCGAATGTTGTAAGAATTTGCATTACTGCAATCCCCTTAGTATTATTATCAACATCATGCATCATAGATAATGAATCTAACTGAAACAACAAGTCTTTATTAAAATATTTTTTTATCAATGAGTGTAACTTAACAGTGTCACCCACATTAATCATCTCCCTCCATCATTTTGGCATAGTCCTCAAAGCTATCATAACCGTTTGGAATTATCTGGGTATGTTTCTTATTCTGTTTTTCTAGTTTTTTTTTCTTTTTCTTTTTTTTTCCATTAACCCCACCACCTGATTCACGGTCTTCGTGCTTGTCAGAAGCTCTTGCCAAACGGGTTTTAATCTTGTTAAGCTTCTTTTTATCTTTCTCTTTCTTCTTAATTAATTTCTTTTCTTTCTCTGCATAATCATACATCTTTCGTATATCTACACCATTTTGCTCCAAGAAATCTTTAAGAAGTATTTCATCAGCCTCATCAAGATTATAGCGTCTTCTGTTAATCTCAACCTTAGTATGAGTTCTTTCATATTCCTCTAATTCTCTAAGGTATTTGTTTCTGTCATCGCTGTTTAACATATTGCCATGAAATTCTGGGATACCATTTAACTTAAACCTTCTTTCATCCATTTCAGAAATTTCATCAATAGCATCTTGGTGAAGATCCCATACAAACGATTTCTCGTATATACTTCTATCATCTTTACCAAGTTTCTTCATTTTAGATATAGCCAAAACAAGTTCTGGTACATCTTTTATCATCTGTTTTTGTTTCTTCTTTGAAGTATATCTAACCATATTTTCACCAGTTGTATCAACTTCAGAGTAGTCTTTATCTTCTCGTATGTTACTTACATTGGTCTTTTCAATATATTCCTCAATGGTCATTCCTAGACGCTTTTCAAGTCTTTCAGCATCACTTTCATCCAAAACTTCCCAATAAACATCATCACTTTTTGGAAGTAAATCTTTTGGATCTAATGACTCATCTAAAATATATTCCGCAACCAACTTCCAATTTATGAGCTTTTTACCTTTTCCTACATATCTTGGAAATTTAAGTCCATCCACAGTTATCTTACCTTTTATTGTAAGGATTATGAATTTCTCCGGATCATAGACTATTTGATTATTTGCTATAAGTCTTAGGCATTTCATTGATAAACGATATACCTTGACATAATCGTCTATCTGTCTGGTTTTTATTTTCACCTGTCTCAACTCAGCAAATGCATCATAAAATTGAAAGGCTTTTCTTCTTTCCTCTTCACTCATATGATACATGTCTCCAAAATCCTGTACAACAATCTCATCATATGATGACATCATTTTTTCAATCTGTTTCTTTGGCAATTTCTGTGAATTTATTTTCATTGGCTCAAGTACAGATTTAACTATGTCTCGTATTCTTTTACTCGAAGCTTCACTAGACACTTCTTGATCAGAACCAGCGTTTAATGTTAGCTCAGCCATAATAATTACCTCCTTTACTTAACTTTGGTTCCATCTATATAATATAACATCAAAAGAAAAAAGAAGAAGTTGAAATAATGCTTCTTCTTTTAATTTGTAAATAATTAAAATACTATTTTGAGAAAAATAAAAAAGAATATATCTATATTTAAATATAGATATATTCTTTAAAATATTAAGCTACGTTGATTTCTTCTTTTTCACTTTCATCTTCAATCATTTCGAGATCATCTTGACCATCGACATTCAAATATTCAAATAATGTTGTTAAGGCATCAAAAGACTCTGGTGTTAAATTCTTACATACCTCAATTCTAGCATTAACTCGTTCATATATAGGATCATCAATATACTCAGCATATTCTTCTATAAACTTATTATAATCTCCATATACTAAGTTTATAGGAGTAAAGAATTTATAATCTCCTCGCTTTTCACTAGAATGTATCGCTTGGTGAATTGTCTTTGATAACGGTATTAATCCAACCATATTTTTATAATGAAGTTCCATAACTTCCTCTGCTATGTAGAGTTCATTAACGGGAATTCCTTTATCTAAATACTTTTGTAAAACAGTATCAGCAATGTCATATAATGTGAATGGTGCATGATGAATTTCAATACTACTTTTTGAATTAGCATCCAATCCTATTGATTTGTAAAACGTGCAATGATTGAAGTCTACGTAATTTTTTAGGAAAAAAATCAAATCTCTATATTCAAGAGAACTTCTTACAATTCGTTCAATTCTCTTTACACATTTATCTCTATCTTTCATAGTAGTAAGTCTAACTTTATAATCAAAATCAGGTAACTTATGTAACTTTGTTTTTTTAATTTTATTACTCATAAAAAAACACCATCCTTTTAGTTAATTACCTAAATGTTTTCTGATAGATATTTAGAGTTGGTAAAGCATAATTATGCTTTACCAACTCTATTTAAAATAACAACTTAATCACTTATACTATACAAAGAAATGTCTACAAGAGTATCATCAAATCTATTATTCCTCGGTTTCACATTAACACTTACTATTTCGCTATTAACTTTGTTTAATTTTCTTTTATAATATAAAACTTTAAAATATCGTATAATGCCTTTTTCATTCTCAAACACAACATCATTTATGCTATATTCCAATTTCTGTTTCTTCAAAATTAAGTCATTAAAGTACGGGTCATACAATCTGAGGACATTGAAGAGTTCATCGACATTCTTCTTTACATATAAATTAGATTCATCCGTATCATCTTTATCATACATAATGTTGTATAGATTGTACAGAGATCTTATTTGTGAAACGCTGTAACTGTGTGCTATTGGTTTTTTCATATATTATTCCTCCTAATTCTTAAGCAAATGACTATAAAGCTCAACGAACAAAGCAAGTTCATCTATCCAAAATTCTGGTGCACCGAAATCGAGATTCTCAACACCCTTCATCTCACTATAACTTGCACAAATCATATTATCAGTATCTCGTTCACTATATTCAAAATCGAGATATGGAAATATTGAGCTTCTGTATACTTTGCTATATTCAAAGATATCAAGTGAATACAAAATCTTTTCCTTGAATATATACGGCGTTATGAGTTTATCACGGTAAGTATCATTATCCACATACTTGTAAAATAAATATGTTTCTTTGGCTTCATGTATACTCTGCTTTTCTAAGAAAGTTAATATTATATTAACTCTCTTAATAAGCTTATCGAAACCATATACAAGTGATTCTGGATATCTTTCCTTAGATGCTGTGTGTAAAACTGCATCTTCCAAAACACATTCCCTATTAGCTGCCGCAAATTTCCTGTATTCATCTTTAGTCATCTTAGTAAATTTTTCTGAGAATATATTCATATTTCTATCACTTTTAAATTTCTTTGCAAGTTTCTTCTGTGTAGTAAAAGCATACAATTCTTTACCTCTTTCTGATAAATCACCAGGTCTTATATCAGAAGTCTTTGCATAAAATAAATACACCTTCATTAAACTATTCCTTTCTTAAAATATCCCTGAAAAGATATATAAAAACACAATACTGATTCTTTTTCAAATTATTATCAAATTCATTTATTAATGATTCATAAAAATCATCACACATATGAAAATCTGAATTGTTGGCTCCTTTAAAAGAATCCAATATTATAGATAATTGAATAACTCCAAGCACAGACAAACTTTTCTTAATTTTACTATTAAAAAGATCAATATCTGATGGAATTAGTGAATTAATATTCAAAGAAGTACCAATTTCAATATATGACATTTCATCGGTAACAACTTCATATTCCTCTTGTGTCATTATAACTTTTTCACTATTATTATTGCTACATAAATTATATATATCTAACATTATATTCACACAAATTGATGAGACAAACTTTTTATAGTCGTTCTTAGTAATATCGACTATAGATGTTTCAAAATATTCCATATTTCTGCTATCTTTGAAGAATTTAAAAAATTCTTTGTTATCTGTTATTGCATATAACGTTGCATCATTATTCCCTACATTTACTACACTAAATTTTTTATCATTTAGACCGACCAGTACCTTATTAAATGACAATCTATCTTTTAAAGGAAAGTCATGACTAAGATAACTCTTCTTTATAAAGAACGCATATAATTTCATTTCAATCCTTTCTTATAAATTCTCCAAACAGCATGACAAATGCATATAACTGATTTATTGTATATCCACAAAGTCTTTGTCCTCTTTCATTTATACCAAATGAACTATTGTATGAGAACGCATCAACCCTTTCAATATTCATATTATTATCTTCATCATTTTCATACAAAAAATCATTATCAAATGAATACTGAAAGAATACCAATGAGTAAGACATAATATCTAAACTTCCTAAAATACTATTTTTAAATAACATTGGATCTGGTAGTTTACTTATTACACTAAACACATCATCAGAGTGAGTCATTAGCATATCATCATCTGTTATCGCATCATCCTCAAGCAATGGTACAACAATTTCCACATTATTATCACTTTCGTTATTACTATCTGAAATCTTAATACTTTTAAGTTTATTAATATAAAACTTTTTAACATAATCCTCTGTATAAGAATTCTCATCTTCGGTATATATAAAATATTTTTTTCTTCTTTGCGATTTAAATTTTTTCATAAGGTTTTTATCGTCACTCCATCCATATAAGCCAATATAAAGATCGTGATCACTGTCATAGTTTAATTGAATGCCTAAAGCAGATAGATTGAGTTTCTCCTCAAATTTATTTTTATCATCTGGAGACAACTTTAAAAACACCTTATATATATTAGATCCCATATTAGTCCCCTCCTCGTAATGTAGCTCCAAACATCTTAACAAATATTGATAAACTATCTACACCAATAACATCATCATTTCCAGACATAAAGTTTGTGAGAAGTTTATCATCACCATAATTATATAAATTCCAGCAAGAGTCGAATTTATAAAGCTTTAAAGCTTTACGAATATCTTTTTTAAATATATTTACTGGTACATACGTAGAATTTTCATGAAATTGCCCTGTAAGTATTTTATACCCAGAACAAGTGCACTCAGAACTACATAGTATTTCTTCTTCTTTTGTAGTAATAATTTCAACAATCTGAACTCCACCCAATTCATCCGCAGTAGTAAATTGAGTTCTTTTTAGAGTCTTTTTTGGAAGATACTTTGCAAGTTCATTGACTTCAGCTTTAGTTATATGCTTTTTTACTTTCATATAATGCTTCATATTTCTATTAGACTCAAATTCTTTTGCAAGTATCTCATCATCAGTATAGCAATAAAAATCTGATATTTTTTGCACTGGGAGATCGCTATAATACTTATCATCCAAATAATAAAAATAATACTTATAATCCATAATCGTCATCTCCTATTATTTCAGGATTTCTAAGGCATTTATAAAATTTCCCACTTTCAGTAAGTTTCAAAGCTTTCTTTATTTTTTTCTTGCTTTTCTTATATTTTTTATCATGTGTTTTTAAGAATCTTCCAATGTACAAAGCATCATAAAATGCTTCTGTAATTTTTTCATAATCACTATACGATTCTTTCATTATTAGTCTCCTTTCTCTGTAAAATAATATATCATCTCGCAATCAAATACATTGAAAACAATTTTTTAATTTATTAATTCAGAGTTACGGAGGAAATAATTATGAATAATAATTTAGTTTTCCTTGAACGTGGGAACATAGAAACTATAAATACTAGAATAATGACAAAGACAGTACAAAATTACTTGAATATTGTATATGATACTTTGGATGACAACCCTCCTGATATAGTAAAAGCAAAATATAAAGAATTAAGATCTAAATGTGAGATGGATAATACTTTTGCTACAAAAGGTGTTGAGATTCCAAATCATATAAAGTTAAAAAATATACTCCTTAAATTTGAAAAACTTGATGAGAAGTTCCTAAAATATATACAAGGAGAAGTTGGAACAAAGAGTGATATAGAGGATGGTTCTGATGAAATAAAAGACATGTTCTCAGATATTGAAGATATTTTCGATGACGTTTTTTCAATAAAAATGACTTACACAACATCTGCTTCTATAGAAATAATGATTAGGCTAATGAGTGATCTTAAAAAGTTTCATGACCCTAATACAGGAATTTGTATAAAATCTATGCGTAAACAAAAACAAGTTATTGAGGAGTACTCCTCAATAATGGACACATTTTATGAAAATGATGAACATGATAAAGAAATTTCAAAACAAGCATCCCTCATAAATAAAAAACTTTCTATAATAAAATTACTTTCTTCGGATTATCAAAAAATGGCAACTAAAATATTTACCAAATATTATTCAATGATCGTAAAATTTGATTAACAGATAATAAGACTATATGTAATACATATAGTCTTATTATCTTACATCAGTTTAATAAGGGATTAATTATTTTTAACTAAAATGTGTTGTAAATTATAATTCAAAAAACTAATCTATAAATTTATGTTGTATATAAGGAGGAAAAATTATATGAATATAAATGATTGTAAAAGAGGATTTAAAACAAGTGATGAAATAATGCGTAAAATTGGAGAAGGTAATGTGGGTAGTTGTAACGATTGCAATAATTTCGTTTATTCACAAGGACTTTGTTCATGCAAATATATATCACCTGATCTAATGAATGAATCATCAAAAATCTGTGAGTCATCAAACGATCAAGTTTATATGGAATAAGGAGAATAAAAATGGTAGTAAACGAAATATATACAGTAAATATAGACAAGCTTATTGAGGCATATAAAAATACTGACAATACCTCATTTGGATATAAGTCTAATGAATTTTTTGAAAATACTCAAATAACTCTTAGAGTTTCTAAAATACAGGGAATAGAACTTATATTCTTAAGAAAATTTTGTCCTTCAATGATTGTTATAAGCGGTAGAGAAAGTTTTATATCACAAAAGAAAATATCATTAAATCTTTTATCATTCAATGAAGCAAAGACTGATGAAGAAATAAAGATGCAAAATGAATTAAAAAAACTTTCAGATATGGTATACACTTTATCGAATAACTTATACTCAAAAGAAAAAAATGATGATAATTTAGATTGCCTTGATTGCGGAAGTATGCAATTTGAAGCTTTACTTACATTTAAAGGAATGAATATTGTTTCATTACTTGATACACTTCCAGAATTAACTTTATTTAATCGTACAGAAAATAGATTTTATGAAATAGATTCTAAAGCATTTAAAAATATGATAATAAAACAGTTTTTTGTAAATTTCTTTAACTTTATGGAAAATTATTTATCATGCATAGATACCTTAACTGACGTTAGTTTCAGCATGAAATATTTTAGTCCCGCTTTGGGTGCTTCTTTGAGTTTTGTTAGATCTTCATTTGGATCAGTATCTACCAATGAGTGTAATAATGCTAACGATTTTCGTATCAAATTAAACTCGAAAATAAATGTGCCGATAGATAATCTAAAAAATATTGGATATAATATAAATGATGATATCAGTTATCATTTTTCAATAAGATCTACAATGAAAGTATTTACTTTATTTATGGCATATAGTAATCTTGTATATCATTTTGAAGATCTAAAAACTATATCTGGAGTAAGACCAACTTCAGTAAACCCTGTACAAAACGATATGCTTGAAGGAATTTTTTCACAAGTTGTAAATGAACTCGATTCTTATCGCTTAGAAACTTTAAAGAAATTAAGTGAAGAAGAAAATCGTACTACACCAGGAAAAAGAAGAACAAATCCAGTACATTATAAAAGACTAGAACTTTATGAATTTATTCCAAAATCTGCATTAATCTGTTTTATGATTCACGGTACAAAAAAAGAAATAAATGATTTTTTGAATAAAGTACAAACTGCTGGAGTTTATCCTTATATAAAAGATTTAACTGGAACTATAAATGATAGTATTAATTTGATAGAATATCTTATTTCTGAATAAATTTAAGATAAAATATAAGGGAAGACTTTTACATCTTCCCTTATATTTTATCTATCTATTTTATTTATTTTCTTTTGTATTTTATCATATGATTTGACAGCCTGATCGTCACTTATAAATCCTCTAGTATTTATTTTATCAACATGTGAAATTTGCTTATTTAATTTAAGTAAGTCTTCTTCTTTTTTTGTCTTATTTGGCTTTTTCTCGATCTTATTATTAACAGCAGCAATTTTTTGTTGAAGGTTATTATTTAATGCTTCCTCAGTCATAACTTTGATATTTTCAAGTCTTCCCAATACAGACTCTTTTACATCATTATCGTCAGCACTTCCCATCAAGAGATTATTTACCCATTTGTCTAATTTTCCATCAACATATCCGTGTTTTAACATTATTGCAACTTTATAATATTCTTTATGCTTTTTTGAAAGATCGTCAATATAAAACATATCCCAACTCCAATTAGCATTATAATGATCAACTCTATTTCTTAAAGCTTGTGAAGCATACCCAACACAAGGTTTTTTATTATTAAAAAATACTCTAATATAGTTTCCATTCAACTTTGCAAGAAAAGATTTTATTAAGTGAACTTTTTTAGCTTCTTTTCCTGTTTTTGGATTGAATTCATCAATGCTATAAACTTTACTCTTCATATTCTTTATACTTACAACGTCTTTATGGTTATTTTCATAAATTTTTAATGCTTTCTTTATTCTCCTTCGTCTAGGACCATCTACAGTTAAAAATCCTTTTGAAGTTATTCTATTTGCGCCGTGAAGTAAAGCATCTGTAAGCATTATTGTAGAAAATGCCTGTCCAATATCTCTACCAATATTTCCACTACCGTAAGCTTCTAAATACGACTCATCAATATCATTAAAAATCTCATTATCATAAAAATCATCTTCTCTGTACATACTATTTTCCTTTCTTAATTTTTATTTTATTAATAATCTGTTTTCACACTATTTTATCCTTTCATATTTTTAATAATTTTTTATAAATTATTTTTAATTATTTTTTATTAAAATATAACATTTTTGTAAGGGGGGAAGAGAAGAGGGTCCCGGATGGGGACGGGGAACCCAGAACGAGCAACCATGATTATGGAACACAATAGAATAAAAAATCAGAATAAAAATCAGGAAGACGTTGCGAGTTCAGATACATAAACAAATAAGAAAAAAACCCACGAGGGCTCGGGCACAGGAGAGCCCGAAGTGGTCAGGAAACGTAGCGCCGAGCGGGAGCGGAAAGGCGCGTCCCAAGACACGAGGCTCGCGGGAACAGGAGCGAGCCGGGTAGGAGAAGCCAAAATAAAAATTCGAATCCAAATAAGAAGCAGAACAACACGGAACAACATAGAAAATAAATAAAAGAATAAAATAGAAATAAAAAAATAAGAAAATAGAATAAATAAGAAATAAATAGAAAAAAATAAGAAAAATAAAAGTAGAAAAATAATATAGAAATAAGAATAAAATAGAAGAATATAAAAATAGAATAAATAAAATACTTCAAATAAATAAGAATACAAACAAGAAAAAGGAAAAAAAATCGGAAACATAAAAAAATAAGAAAAATCCAAAATAAAAATTCGAATCCAAATAGAAAACGAGCGAACGCGCAGTAATCGGAACAAAGTAGGAAAAAAAATCGGAAATAAGATAAAAAAGGACGCGCGAGCTCAGAGGAAAATAGAAAAAAATAGAAAAATAGAAAAAGGAAAAATAGAAAATAAGAAAATAGAATAAAATAGAAAAATAGGAGAATATAAAAATAAAATAAGCATTTAGAAAAAGATTATATATTATTAAAAAGAAGTTGAATAAAATAAAATACTTCAAATAAAAGAAAGAGAGGTAAATAACAAAAAAATGAGTAAAAAGAAAAAGGAAATTTATAAAGAAAAAACTTTTCTAAATGCGGTAGATGAAGCAATAGACAAACAGTACAAAGAAATAATCACAGATATTGAGGATATTAAATACGAAATTGCAAAAGCTGACAGAAAAAAAGAAAAGAAAATGCGAAAGAAAAGAAAGAATGGAAAAATAAGTTTTTACAGCGATCCAAAGTCAAAGAAAGCCAGAGTGAGAGCGGCGAACAAAATAACAAAAGATGAAATATTTCATACAATTAAGGAAATTTTTGAAGATTTAAAACCTATAATAGTTGTAATTGCAAGATTATTAGCATCACTTATAAATGCAATATTATCTTTAAGTATAGTGAAAGAAAGAATAAGTGCAAAAACATTAAGTAGGCTAAATTACTTTAGAAATGCTTGTATGAATGTAAAATAAATCTGCGAAAGTCAAAATGACTAATTTTTCTAAATAGTGGGACAGGGAACTATTTAGAAAATCTTTTTACCCGAAAATCATATAAATCTATATTATCTTAACAGATACTCTGGGTTTATATGATTTTTATAAAATTGAAATAGGAGAATTTATTTATGTGGGTTATAATGTCAAAAGGTCAAAATTTGATTGCTTATCATGAAAAAAGAAAAGTGATTGAAAAGTATTTTGATAAGATAAGAAATCAATGTGATGGTGACTTTTATGTAATTACAAAACTTAAAACAAAGCAAATTAAAAAAATTAGAGATTATTATGACTACTATTTGTTAAGATATGGAGATTTTTATGTTCCAGCAGCATATTACTGTATGATTGAAGATGACTATGATAATATTTTATATGAATATAATTATGTCATTGATATTATCCAAAGAATTATAGAAATAGAAGATTTGACGGATAAAGAAAGAAAGAATCTTGTAAATACTGCTGTAATAATAAAAACTCTAATGCAAAATGAGAAAACAAAAGAACCTGATATGAATGAACTAAAAAGAAGAAAACTTGATATTGAGATGAATAAACTTGGTTATGATAATGCATTTATGAAAGATTTAAATTCAAACGAGTTTTAAGGAGAATGAAATGAAAGACAAATATCCAATAGGTGATTTTGTTAAATTTATAATAAGCATTTTTATAGTATTTTTCATTATAGCGTTTCTTTTAAAGATTTTGGTTTTATTAGGATAGGAGGTGATTAAATGAATATTTGGAAATCGTTATTTGGTCTTTTGTGCGTAATAATCGGGGCATATCTTATTTCAGTGGCTATGAATACAAACTGGATGAAAAAAGAATCAAAGTATAAAAAGATCTATTTGATACTTGGTATACTAGATATGGTTATAGGAATGATCAACGTATTTGGATATATTCTTATTGAATAAGGAGGTAAAAAATGCTAGACATTGAAAGATTCAATAGATATGACGTAGTTATTATAATGGGAAGAAGCTGCTCTGGAAAAGATACACTGATTGAAAATCTGCTTAAATTGGATGAGGATAATTCAAAACAATATAGTTGCAATAGACTTTTTACAAAAGTCTTGACATATACTGATAGAGAAAAGAGAAATTCAGATGATGATAAAACACATAAATTTGTTTCTACAAAAGAAATTCTTGAAATGACAAAAAATAATAATGCATGCTTTAGTACTGTGATAAATGATATAAATTATCTTACAACATATGATTTGTTTGATAGTACAAAATATAATCTGATAACTTTGAATCCAGCTGCTGTTAAGACATTGGTTGAATCTAAGCCAAGTTTCCCGAGATGTAAAATCTTTTATGTTAATACAAGATTTGAAGATTTAATTGAGAGAGCAATTATCAGAGCATATGCTATTACTAAAGAAGCTTTGATAAACGGTAATAAAGATTTATGTCCAAATTTCTTTAAGACTGAGATATTTTTCAGGATACCAAAGTATATCTCTGAAGATACTGAGGATATAGGAGCGTTCTCAAGGTTTTTTAGAAAAAATCATATTGATATAAATGACGTCTATATGGGTGTAAAGCATTTTATAAATAGAAAAGTTACTTCTGAAATAGATGCGTTTATAGACAGGCATGAAGAAGTTGTAAGGTATTCTTTTATTTATGTATTGAACACGTTAATCAATAGGCTTATTGCTGAAGATAAAGAGTTTAGTGAGTTTGAAAATAACTTTACAACCAAATTCGGAAACGGCATCTACTTTACAGATGGACTAAATATAGACTCGGATTTAACTAATTTGATTTTATTCAACGCAGTGCAAGGTGCTGATAAGAATAAATATTGGATTAAAAGAAGTTATTCAACATATACAATAAACAAAGGTCTTCCAACAGAAGATGTTATTGTGAATGATATAAAAGATGAAGTAATCGCAATACTAACTAAAGATGAATTTGATATGTTTATAACCTATAGAAACGTAGTAACTTCAGTAAAAGACTTTTTGATATTTTGATTTTATAATTAAATGGAGATAGAATAACAGAATTTTTCTGTTATTCTATCTTTTATTTGTCCTCATAATGACATATTATTTTGGTGTATAAAAAAAAATAAAATTTATTTTGTATGGTGACTTGCTATAGTGAGAAGAAGGAGGTTGTTATGTTAAAAGATTACTTAAAAAATAAAGGTATTAAAGCTTTACTAATCATTTTAATTGCATTATCATTTGTAGAATCATATTTTAATACCAATATTACATTATGGCTCACATCAATTTTTGATGCTGTGAATAATAAACAGGATTTTACTGATACTGCAATTATGCTTGCCATCGGACTTGTTGTAAACAATGTAATTGGATTTGTAATAAGAATCCTTAATAAAAATGCATACGACTTAAGCTATACCAAATTTGTAGGTAAGCTTGCAAAGAAGCTTAGTGATTGTGATTATGATATTTTCAGCAAGTATGATTCTGGCTTTATAAATTCATTGATGAGTGGATGTAGTCGTATATCGAAACTGGGAGATATTATAATTTCTATAATGAGCAATATGATTTATTTCATAATGCTTGTAATAGTAATATCGAAAAAGAATACTACTATTGTGATAGTAATAGTACCTGTTTATATAATCGGTGCTTTTATTATTAAAAGACTTTGGAAGAAGTCAGACGTTATTCAATCAGAGATCGAAAACTTTGTTATTAAAAGATCTTCTGAGATGAATAATATTCTCAATGGCTTTGAAGAAGTCAGGTCTAATGGTATGGAAAAATATCACTTAGACAAAATTGAATATTATTCGAGGAAATGTCAGAGTTTATTCAGGAAGAAAATAGTTGTAACTGGATACAGCACAATGGTATTTAGCCTCATTGATACTATCATTACAGTAGGGCTTCTTATAAGTGGAATAATACTTATAAGAAGAGAAATAATGAGCCCAGCAGAGGCAATGTCTATGATAATGCTTGGCTGGAGGTTAATAACCCCCTTGGGTAGTATTCTTGATAACATGGATACTATCACAGAAACAAATTCTAAATACAAGAAGTATATTGAATTTGTTTCAATAAAAAATAAAGTAATTAATGGCACCAAGATTCTTTATAAATTTAAAGATTCGATAGTGCTTAATAATGTATCTTTTGCATATTATGACAACAATGATGTTATTTTAAATGCAATCAATCTTCAGATAAGAAAAGGTCAAAAGATTGGTATTTGTGGACCATCAGGTGCTGGTAAGTCAACAATTCTCAAATTGCTTTGTAGATATTATGATGTGTCTACTGGGTCTATTGTTATAGACAATAGAAATATCAAGGAGTATGACCTAAATAGTTTGAGAAGTCATTTTGGTGTAATAAGTCAAAGGACTTATATATTTGATGGTACCATCCTTGACAATATTGTGTATGGCACTTCTCTGATGGAGAAACCCTTTGAAGAGATTGAGGATGAAATTGTAAATGCTTGTAAGAAAGCAGCAATATATGATTTCATCAATGGTCTTGAAGAAGGAGTCATGACACAGGTAGGAGCCTCAGGATTGAAGCTTTCAGGTGGTCAGAAACAAAGGATTTCTCTTGCTAGAATATTCTTAAGAGACCCTGAGATAATATTACTAGATGAGGCTACAGCAGCACTCGACAATGAATCTGAAGCTATAGTTCAGGAAAGTCTTAAATTATTTGATGACAAGACTATTGTAACTATAGCACATAGGTTAAGTACTATTAAGGACTCTGATATGATTTATGTAATTGCAAATCATAAAGTTGAAGAGTCTGGTACTCATGAGGCATTGTTGAACAAAGATGGTCTTTATAAAAGACTCTATGATTTAACAAAGTAATTATTGTAGGGTCTTGTCGGTGATGTGAATAAGTTTAAGAAAGAGTAGTAATATTACTACCCTTTCTTTTTTATCTTTATCGTATTGATTGTATTGCAAGTACAACATTTTTAAGCATTCTTGCTTTATCAATTACTTGAGTCATTATCTCTTCTACCACGTTTATGATATTATGAAGATTTCTTCCATTTCGTTTAATTCTTAATTTTTCAGCCCTATTTAGATTTCTATTCATCAAATTAGGTGAAGCATTGCTCGTTAAATTGTCAGCATTACCAATGGGTTGTTGTGATTGTTGACTCTGTGCTTGAGATATATCATCATTAATACTATTTATATCTTTTGTAAGAACTGTAATAATTGAATTAACTTGACTTACAGCAGCATTTATATTTGATTCCTCATGAATTCCATCTGCAAGCTTATGCAGTTTAGCACAACTAGATTTCACATTGGAAAATGCTCTTATGCCATTAGCAAAATCAGAAGCAGTTCTAGCGTCACCTAACGCTTTAACGTTCTCTCTTAATGCGAATTTTATTCCATCACAAATATCTTTAAACTCTTGAAGAGTATTGTATTCATCTGATTGGGATTCACCATTTGACTCTCTATAATAACTTATTAAGTTACATAATTCATTAAAATCAGCCATAATACAAATTTCCTTTCTTATATAATTAAGTATTAAAGATTTGTTTTTTTTTTGTATATGGAATAGAGTGATAACCGTATAATCCTCCTCCCAAATGATATATTATTTATGTGTATCAGTCATACAAAAACCTAGTAGAAAGGAGGTGAAAAGTATGGTTGAACAAATCATCGAAGAATTGAAAGATCTCGTTGAATGGGCACAACGAGATCTCAGTTCATTCGATGAGATGGTTTGGTGCTGCGGGCTCGAGGGAGCCCGCGACAACATGATATATCTGATTGAGAAATATAGCAATCAGGTATATCTCAACACGTTTTATGGTGAGACTTTTGTTTCACCAGAAGAACGTGCTGAAGAATGGAGTTATACAAATAAGTAAGTAGTGTAAGATCATTCATGTTGTAGCCAAATCATTTCATCAGACCCTGGACATGGTCTATAAAAACTGTCCTTGCCCAAATTGCTTGTTGTGTGTGGAGGACTTGACAGAGTCCTCCATTTTTTTATTTTTTTATATAAACATATCATTCACATCAATATTACTGAAATGAATTACGTTATCATGGAATTTCTTCATATTAAGTCTACCAAGTGTGGTGCCAATTTTTGATGCTGATAATCCGATTGATTTACTTTGTATATAATAATAAAATTCACCAGCACAGATATTGCATATTCCACCATCTTTTTGCATTTTCTGGCACGTCATTGGAGATCTAAGTTCCACATCCTTATCAATGAATTTTTCTTTATTATCATTATCAATAAGAACAGGTTTTTTATTTACCATTACATATCTATATAAGTAATTATTTATATTACGTTTATCAAGGTGTATCTTAATACCACGTTTAGTACCACAATCAGTTCCTCTATCAGAAAGGTATTCACCTTGACATGTTGCAATAAGTTTCTTTGACATATAACCGGATTCTTGTGTTCCTCAATTTTTGTTAATCTATATGTCACCATATAGTTCAGACTATATCTTCATCTTTATATTCTGTTACCAAATATAAAGAGCCTCCCATTTCCATTAGTTAAATACTAATGTACTCTACTTACTTCTTCACTTAAGTATTTCTCTTAAGCTATGCTTTCGATAGTCGTTGAGCTTTAATTAAAAATTATAATTTTTTGATATATCTTTTCTTCGTCTGTGTGTTTTTATATCTTTCACATATTCTCTTTTAACACCAAGACACTTAACTATATCAACTGTTCTAACACCCTTTTCTAGGAGTTCACATATTTTATGTATAGTTTCCTCCGGTACAGTATATTTTAAATCTGGTGCAAGTTTTGGAAAATTATAGTCTTTAGATACAGCTTTCCAACATTCACCAGACCTAATATGTTGAACAGTTCTTTCTGTCACATTTAACTCATTGGATATAGTTTTATTATTTTTACCTTCTTGAATAAGTTCACAGATTCTTATGGCATCTTCTTTAGTAATCTTAGCCAAATGTGACTCTTCTCCAAATATTCCAGTGCATAGTTCTTCTTTGAATGCGTGATTCATGTTTTCTTTTTGTGTCACCCATTCAAGATTAAAAGATGCGTTGTGCCATTTAATGCCGTCTTTATGATTTGGTACAAGATCATCAAATGTAAGACCTGCTTCCCTATGTCTTTTAGGAATCTTACAAAAATACATAGCAACCAGTCTGTGAATACTACAAGTTTTTCTAATGCCGTTCACAACTATATCTTTCCTAATATAATATTCATTGTTTTTTCCACCAGAATCTTTTGAAGGTGTGAAGAGATAATTAGTTTTTTCATTAATTAACCTACCGTGAGAAGATATCTTATAATCAGTTTTAACTCCATCTATATAAATACGTTTCCATCGTTCTTTGTGTAAGAGTAAATCTGATTCATATATAGCTTCTTTTATTTCATTTGTTAGTTTCTTTTCTTTATTTGTCATTTATTATAAACCTCCTGCATTACATTTTTTATATATTTTATATATTTTATATATTATGTACTGCGGGATTTAAATTATAATTTTTAATTATTAGTTGCTGATTGTCTAAATTAAACATTTAGGTTTTCCAGCAGTTAGAGAGGTTTTAAAGCGGCAAGACCAACATAATGATTTAATATAAGAGTAAACCGCTTTTGGAAAGGCTCCCTCGAGTATGGTATTAGCCGAGATTGGAATATCTTCTCTCGCCAAGCCATCGTCAAGAGCATTTTTGACTACTTCAAATCTGTGATTAGCTCTATTATACACAGCACCTCTCATGAGGTACATATTCTTATAGTTGTTACCAATAGAACCACGAGCTCCTGAATTATAAAGATCCATTCCAGGATTATCTTTAAATGATTCTTTTGTTTTTGCTATAAGTTTTGCTTCTATATCAGATGCTGTCTTGGCATCACCAGCTTCGAGAGCCTTTTTATTTTTTTCAAACAATTCATTTTTCATTTTTTGAACATCAGGATGTACTTTTATTATTTCTTCTGTGAAAGAAGGAGTTATAACAGCATGTAATTGAAGTGATGCCCATTCTCTCACATTACAATATGTGTACATCTGTTTTACTGTAATCTTATCAAGAAGAAGCATATTAGCAATATTCGCTTCAAATGCATTATAAACATCTTGATCAAGAGTTTGGTTTATATAACCAAGCTCTTTATAAAACCCAGTCTTTTCTATAATAAGTTTATTGAATATAAATCTTCCTAATGTGGTTTTTATGGGTTCTTTATTACCACAGAACCCATTTACAGGAATAGTCATCTTATCTTCTGGTGAAAACCTAGAACCATCATCTCCACTATCATCTTTAGCATAACAACCAAGTAGTTCTGTTATATACTCAAATGTAAACTCATCTGGAGTTTTACTACATAATTGAGAAACCATAGCAGAGTTTAATTCCTTAGAGTTTTTGGATTCTTTAGTTAAGTTATACCAAGTTTGTATAGACTCAAGTTCAATGTATCTTATAAGTCCACCAGTATTATTCAAGAAATACATTTTTGAGTTCATTTTTTCTTCACATTCTTGATTGGCTTCTTGTGTCCAGACAATTTTAGTTGTCGTCTGATCCAATGTGTTCATATATTTCTATATTCTTACGTTTCACATTGCAACATATCTTAACTATTTGCTAAATAGTTCCTACTATTTCGATTATGTATCTATCTCATAATCTACTCTACTCAGTTACTCCTATAATACAAAGCTTATATATTATAGTACCTTTTCGATGTCCTCTACACCTTCATTATTTATTTTGATAGTATAAATAAAGCTTGGCACGGTATTACCATATCCATTAAGGACTTAGGCTCTCTTATCACTTTAATCTTTCGATTTAGTTGACCGTTAGCAATACATAAATGTATTACACCCTTAGATTGGTTAAGTAGGTTAGTCACGGCAAATATCTTACCGTCAAAATCACCATCAAGACCTGGTAAGTATGCTAATGCAAATCTTGTAGAATCCACAAACATAGCTGGTACTTTAGATTTAGGAAGATTCGGATCAATATCTGGATAGTACTTATATAAAGTTTCACCAACTTGCATTGGTACAGTTCTCGAAGTGCTAAGAACACTAATTCTTGACGTAAACAATCCATATTGATCAAGAAGAGGGTATCTTGTTATTATACAATGCTTATCTTTTACAGCATCATAACAAGCCATATAAAACAAATCTGTCCATGTCATTCTTCTATTGGAAATTGAAGCTATTTCATCTGTTGATGACAAATCCGTTCGTTTTCCTGTGAATTTTAGATACATAGTTTTACCATTGGTAAGTGGAACTTCAATAGGTTCAAATCTTGTATCTGGATCTTTTATGAAGCTATTCATTTTTTTCTCTAAAAATTTCTGAGTGAATATTAGTTCAGGACTTTTAACTTCAACAACATCGGTTGTATTATTATTTTTAACATAATACAAAGTAGGATCATTAATTATGTTTCTTTCGAAAAAGCTTTTTAGATATGCCATAATAAATGGATTACATAATGATAGTATTTGTGATATTGGTATACCAGTATATTCCATATTAACTTGCATATCTTCTGCGACATTCGCATGGAATGGTGTTGCAGTAATAACAGTTCTTGTTGTGAAATCAGTATTTTTTCCCATAAGATATCTTCTAAGCATACCATTCTTTTTCTCAAGTTTTTGCTTGAAATAGTCATATGCCTCAACTAAAGTATTTTGTATTGATGCTTGTGTTGAGTATAATGAGAAATCAAAACTATCATTTTCTTTTAATATTGATGCATATCTAATTAATGATGTGTAGAACGTATTTATTGGAACTACTGTATTTCCACCACCACTTCCTCCAGCAACATCTCTGTAAAATGGTGGTATTACTGGAAATTTTGTAAGAAATATTTCGTTCTTCTTACACTTAGTAATTACGTCAATACGCTCATTTCTTGCTGTAGAATCTGTATACTCCCATTTTATCTTGTTCCAATTATCGTATAAAAATTGGATTCCAGTTTTTCCATGCACTTCATCACTAAGTATGAGATGACCCTCACTATCTATTTTGTAATACAAAGTACCATTTATAACTTTCTCAACATTTCTGAAGAAACGCATGATTATTTTGTATACATGGGGGTTAAAAAATACATGTCCAAGATCTATATATGCAAATGTATTTTTACGATCCTTTGGAGTTATTCCAAAGATTTCGTTTGATAATAGACCATCAGGATGTGGAGTATTTCCACGTTGTAACATAACCCAACTGGTAACAGGTTTAAGTTTGTTTATGTCTACAAATTCATCTATATTCATTAATGAAACTCTCAATTATTGTCCCTCCTTTCTGGGTTTTAACCAAATGTTTTGCAGATATATTTCAAGGAAAAATATATCTGTAAATAATGATTAATGATATATTATATAATAGATACATAGGACATACTCGAATATCAAATGATATACATAATCTACATAAGAAATAAAAACATACTTAAGAATTAATTTATTTTATATGAAATCATTTTAATGATAATATAAATAAAATAAATTCTTAGGTGGGTTAATGTAAAGGGCGGGGGAAACCCCGCCCTTTATACCTCTTTTTTATATTTTTTTTTAAATGATATATTATCTTGGTGATTACAAAATATAAGGAGGTAAAAAAAATATGTTAATCAATGGAAAAGATGTTATGAGTTTAGTAACCTTTAAAAAAGTTATAAATGGCTCTGTGTGTGAAATTTGGTCAAGGTCTGCTGATGGGGAAAATACAAGAAAGGAAGTTGAGATAGACATTTATGGTAACATAAAAAATATCCAAACAGGTAATGCTAAGCCTTTCTCTGAGGAATTTGACAATTACGGCAAAAATATAGTACTTACAGGAAAACTTGCTAGAAAGATGTTGTCAAGTATCAGAGATGAACATAGAAGATCGCTTGTGCAATATTTGGAAAGAACTTTATCAGATATAATGATTACTGATGAGTTATATGAATATATTGGTGCAGACAAACCTTGGGTAAAGTTTCATATAATTATTCCTCATAAATTTATTGATATGATTCTATTTGATAAATTAATGAGAGATTATAACTAACTTAATTTAATAAGAAGATAAGATATAATTTATATCTTATCTTTTTTTTATCTTATTCACGACCTTATTTATGATATGAAAACAATGTGTTAAATTATTAAGTATCTGAAAGGAGTGAAACTGATGCCTGATAATAATGACAAAGAAAAGGATAAAGATAAAGATGAAGAAGAACTGAAAAAAAGAAATAAAAATATCTTGAGTAATATAGATGATATAATGAATCGAATGGAGTTATCATTGTATGGTACTACAAAGAAAAATGATATTAATGAACTCCTTGGTGAATTTAACACAATAATAAAAACACAAACAGACGGTCTTGCACACGCTCAAGACGGTGAAATTTCATCTTTCATATCTAGGGTATATGATAACGATAAAAAGAAAGATTGGACTACTCCAAACTTAGAAGCTTATCTTAATTCGGATGATAGTAATATTGTGACATTTATGTCCAATGCTTATAAGAATAAAGTTTTAAAATATTCCGATTTGAAAGAAGTTAGTAATCAGCTGATAGAGCTTAAAGAAGCAGTCTTTGTAATGAGAGACGCTATAGTATCTCCTGATTTAACGAGTGGTTCTATATCAAAGAAATTTAATTTTGAATATATGAATGATGCAGATAAAGCTACAGCAGAATCAAGTCTTAAGAAAATGGAAGATAAATTTAAACTAAATAAACTTATTAAAAACCATATAGTTCCAAAGACTTTAATTTATGGTAAGTATTATGCATATGTAATTCCATATTCTAAGATATTTACAGATTTTGCCCTAAAAACAAAAGACCCAATAAAAGGTCAAAACTTTATATCAGATGCTATTCACTATACAGAATCTGCCAGTATATCACAATTTCTTACAGAAGGTGCTAAAAATTCAAATGAAGCAAAAATAAAGAAAGATACTTTTCTTAAGGAATGTGTTGATGATTATATGACTCAGTTTACTAACTATGAAATTGAAAATGCTGTTAATATAAAGACTGGCAAGTATATGAAGGAAAGTGAATTTAAAGAAGAAGTTAAAAAAGAAATTTCTTTTTTTATGGATAATATATCTGTAAATAATTCAGAAGTCCCACTTCCATTTTTATCAGAAGGTGTTGATGGATTGATGAAACTTTCTGAAATACTTCCATTTACACAAACAACTAATAAGTCTAATATGGATTTCTTTACAGAAGCAATAGATGAATTAACTATTGCAAATGATCCTAAGAGTGTAAATAATTACAATAATGCAAAAGAAGAATTGGAAAAGGAGTTTTCACAAATATCTGATTGCTATATAAAACTTGGTGACCCAATGCATTGGTTTCCAATTAAGATTCTTCAAAGTACTATAGGATACATATATATTGAAGAAGAAGATATTAATATGGTAAATGGTATTGTCACAAGTGCAGATTTCTATAATAAATATAATACTGATGGAAAGCAAAAAACTATTATAGATAAATTAGTAAATCTTGTTGTAAATTCTTTTGATAAAGATTTTCTTAAAGAAAATAAAAACTTTAAAAAATTGATTGCTGATTGTCTTATGTATTATGATCTTGGTAAAAAGAAAATAAGATTTCAATATATTCCAGCAGAATATGTATGTGAGTTTAAGATAAATGAAGATGAAGAAGGTGAAGGTACATCAATACTTGAGGGCTCATTATTCTATGCCAAGTTATATCTTTTATTACTTCTTTTCAAGATCACGTCAATTATTCTTTATAGTAATGACACAAAAGTAAATTATATAAAGACATCTGGAGTTGATAAAGATATAACTAAAAAGATTCAAAGAATTGCTAGGGATAAACAGAATCACCAAATAAATATAATGGATCTTATGAGTTATACAACTCTTCTTCGTAAGATTGGTAATGGTACAGAAATGTACATACCAACAGGAAGAAGTGGAGAGAGAGGATTTGAAACAGAAGTTTTACAAGGTCAAGATGTTCAATTTAATAACGAACTTATGGAACTTCTTAGAAATTCATATATTCTTGGAACAGGTGTCCCAGCAGCTATCATCAATTATCTCAATGAAACAGATTTTGCAAAATCTATAGAAACTGCTAACACGAAATGGCTTGGTAGAATAATGTCTTGTCAAATAGACTTTAATGAATCAATAACGGATTTTTATAGGAGAGTTGCTAAATATTCAAATGCCTTTAACCAAAATTATAATGAAGTTAATTTCAGTATTACATTGACACCTCCTAAATTTGCTAATAATCTTATAAAGAATGATGCTATGAGTACATTCACATCTATAAAAGATTTTGTACTTTCAACACTTTTGGGAGATCAATGGCAGAATGATGAGTCAAAACAGAAAACTGCACAATTCCTTGTTAAGAAACTTGTAAATAAATTCTTACCTGATATAGGAATTGATGAAGCAGAAGATTGGCTTAAAGAGGTTGAATTTGAAATTGAAAAAGATAAATTAAATCCTCAAAATAAGAATACTGAAAATATAGACAATTTTGATTTAGATAAAATTTAACTCTTAAAAAAAATAACTAGATAGTTTTCACTATCTAGTTATTTTTAAAGTGTTATTTATAATTAAATTTACTGAGCAGTATTTGGTTTAAGAGTACCAGTTTCAATATCATAATGAGTTCCATTAAGACCTTCAATAACATTCTTTGTTTTAGGACAAAAGTCAAGTGAATCCATAAGTATTTGATACTTAGTAAGTAATTGCTTAGCAATTTCATTTATCTGTGGACTCTCATATACTGTACATGTAAAGTTAAGTGACATTGTTGCAATTTCAGCCTGTCCTTGTTGATAGTTCAAGTAAGACTTTGGTATATTTGTAGGGAAGCAGTTAGCAAACATACAAGCGTACTCAATACTGTCTGATCTACCTGTTCTATCAGTAACGACATAAATAAATTCAGCCGTATGATTTGACTGCTTTACTTCACAATCAACACCATGATATGTTGCAAAACCAGTCTGGAAATCAATAACACCACTGATCCACCAATGAAGGACTTCACTTATTGGTCTTCCACTAAATTCATATGTTTCTATAGTGAACTGGTTTGTACTATCTTTAGCTATTGTTGGAATTGCAAAATCTCTTCCAACATAACCACCAGAAAGAGGTGCAGTATCAACATCAATGTCATTAACTCCATTGATTGAAGTATTACCATATTCCAAAATATGCTTGAATTTCTTCAAAGCATCAGGAATCCCTATTTCAACGAACAAAGGAACTCTTGTCATGAATATTCTTGCTTTACCTCCAATAAAAGGATCATATGAATCAAGAACATCATGAGTTACATCAAGACCTCCAAGAAACAATGCATACTTGGTAAGTTCATTAGCGTCTATATTATGATGCTTTATTCCACTTTGTATCGTCTTGCGTCCATTTGTAGTAGAAGAATTGTCTGGCATTTATCTATCCTCCTTTCAATTAGTCTGTGAGACTACGACGGTTTACGTCAATCTCAATAATTGCACGCTTGTTAATAGTTCTAAACACAACTTCTGCATAGCAATGAATTATGCATCTTTCATTCTCCCATGCATTCATATCAAAATTTATTGAGAAACTACTAAATACTCCACCCTTAAGGTATGCATATTTTGATTCCTCATAATTTTTGAAAGTTGTTCTGTCAGCAGCATTTGCAAAATTATACAAACTATCGTAAACATCTTTCTCAAGATTCTTTTTAAACCACATAAGGCAATGCATATTGCTCTCTTCAAGAAGATCGCTATTCTTAGATTGAGCAGTATTTTGAATACCACGTTGATACAAATCTTCATCAATAGCCTCTGTGTAGTTTATTCTCATATTGGTGAGAGTTTCCATAAGATCTGCTTCATATAAATCTATAGATGGAATCATAGAACCTCTGCTTATATTGCTAATAATAGCATATGACTTAGCAAATGGTTGTTGACGCCCATAATTATTCCAATGAATTGGAAGATTTGAAGCAATATAATAAGTTGGAGTAACTCTAAATTTTCTTCCAGTAAATGGATCTGGAACCTTCCAAGAATGAGTATTAATTGATATAAGTCTGTTTGTGAAAGGAGCAATATTATACTTTCTCTTAAGCATTGTCATAACTGTACTTGAGAATGTATCAATATCAATTCCTGTATCAATATAACAAACAGCATCATTTCTTGCTATTGCAAAGAGTGCAAGTGACATCTTGGTATAATATGAGTAGTTTGCATCTAAATAATAATCTGAAGGAACTCTTCTTGTTGAAAGAATGGCTTTATCCAAATATCCATTAAATGCAAGAGCATAAACATAATCTTCTACGGTACATTCTGTAGAAGAAAGATATGTAATACCTTTCTTATTAGCATTTTTAAGCATTGCTGGTGTAATCTTTTCCTTAGCACCTTCAATACTTGTATTTGTGGTAGGGTCAATAAACTTTGAGAATGATCCATCATAGCCACCACTAAAAGATGTACCGAGTACATCTGAAAGTACTACCTTATTAGCATCATCTGCTACAGGGTATATACTATCAGTAGAAATAACTACTTGATAATTCTCATACTTATTGGTTGACCCAACATATTTTCCGAAGAAAAGATCAAATTCATCTTCATCAGGAATAGTTATTGCAAGACCACTTGTTAAAGATAAATCTGTAAGGAAATTCTTATAAGCGTCATAAAGAACATCAACACCTTCCTCATAAACATGAATGTCTGCTGGGTAATCTCCCATTGCATAATCTTCAATAACATCATTTATGAAAGTTGATTTGTTATTTATTAATGCAGTAACCATGTTTCCAACATAAGAAGTATATTCATCATTATCAGTATCGAATACTTCAAATGTATAAATCATCTTCTCATAATCTTTCTCATACTCAGCATTATTGGTAATTCTGAACTTATAGTTATTTCCATAAATTCCTCTACCCATAACACGGAAGTACATAATGGGAACTGCTTTCCAGCCTTCACCATCTTCATCAATAGCAGGAAGATTATTAGCACACCTTTTAATAAAAGCGTCCATCTCAGCACTGCTATGAATACCAGATGTATTAGACTCTACAAGTCTATTAGTTGCTGGATAAATTGTTGGAGCGTTAGAAAATGCTCTAAATACTACTTGAAACATAGGGCGATTTTCTATTTTAGTCTTTGGAGTAATTCCATCAGTGTCATACTCTTGATCCCCATTTTCATCAAGAACTGGTACACTTACGTCAGCATTTCCTGTTCTGTAATAAGCAACCAATCCTATGTTTGCATATGTAGCATCTTCTGGCATAATACGCATTTCAAATGTTGTAACAAGCTCAGTTTCAAGACTCGCTACAGGCATCATGAGTGGTTGACCAAATCTATTATAGTCTGTTTTTCCAAATGTATTTACATGACTTTTGAGATTAGTCTTTTTAATTACTTTATTATCTATACCTCGTGCTGAACGGAAAACATGGATAGTTTTGTAGCTATCATCTGTTTCAGCAGCACTAACTTCAGTTGTTTCTGTATTATCATAAATAAAAGTTTCCACATGTGGGAAAGTCCACTTAGGAACAATCTGAATACTAGATGGCATAATACAACCTCCTTTTGTAATTAAATTAAAAATAATTTATATACTTGTTTAAAATCTCGATATTGAAGGTATCACATCTTAATAACGTCTTCTATAGGTGAATAATGTTCAGTACCTTTATCTCTTGATCTATTTATAGATGTTGTAAGCATACTATCAATATCTTCAAATGTTAGTGACGCATATGTTGATGAATACTGACATATTTGTCTTGAGTTAATTGTTTTATAATCATATGGAGAAACGCTTAAATTCGATCCATATGGTATACTAAATGACTGTGATAAGTCATTAGGATTTCTGTAGTTTAAAGATATTATAACTTCTTCAAGCTCTGTTCTAATACCAAAGTTTACTTTGTTCATTACCTGATTCTTTCTCCATACAGAAGGTAACTTATCATAAGGAATTTTTGGTAATTTTCCTTCTATAAGCATATTCATAAAATGAAGTGCATTAACACTGTCTTGTACGAGCAATGAATCCATAACTTTATCATTTTTAATAAAAGATAATACTTTACACATTACAGGTTCTTGTTCTCCTGCAATATTTACAAGTCTTTCTTCAGATCTATGTGCATATACTTTTATTGGATATGGTTGGTTTAGGATTTTAAATTCTTTAAATTTTTTGTTTTTATCAAATAAACCACAGTAAAAAATTCCAAGAGTATCTATATAATCAGAATAGTCTACTGCAATCCTTCTCTCTTCAGTCTTACTATCATCGAAATATGCTTTTGGAATATAAAATTCCATATAATCGTCATCTAAATAAATAAATCTATCATCAGAATGAAAACTTCCCATTCAAATTCTCCTCTCTATTTAAAGTTATTTAAATGTGTTATGTATTCTAACTGTATAACCCCCCCCCCAAATGATATATTATTTAAGAGTCCTTCCTCATTTTTTTTTCTTTTTTTATATAACCATATATTATTAAAGTGGGTTTATGTAATATAAACTAATTTTTATTTTGGAGGTTTGATGAAATGATTGGAATGATTGTAGCATATTCTGAAGATAGAGTTATTGGTAAAAATGGTGTAATACCATGGAAAATACCAGGGGAACAAAAAAGATTTAAGCAGCTTACTACAGGTAATATATGTATAATGGGCAAGAACACTTTTAGGAGTTTAAAGAGACCACTTCCTGATAGATGTAATATTGTCGTAAGTAAAAGTGAAAATTTCTATGACCCTGTGAAAAGATTGTATACTGCAAAGAGTTTAAAAGACGCACTTAACCTACTACCAGAGGCATATCTTGATAGATATATAATTGGAGGCACAAGATTGTATGAAGAAGGACTTGAGTATGCATCTACAATATATGCTACTGAAATAGAATGTGTTTTAAATGACGGTGATGCTTATTTTCCAGATTTTGACCATACAGCTTTTGATTCAAATTTAATAGAAGACATTGAAACTATAGGATATGTTAATGGTGAAGAAACTATAATTCGATATAAAAATATAAATTATAATAGAGTAAAAACAATTATTTAGAGATTAAAAATCTCGGTAATCCTTATATAATTAGTGTCTTCTGCTAAAGTTAATCAACAACGAAATAATATCCAAGTAGAGAAAATCTACTTGGATATTATTTTTTTCTTTCAAACATTAGTAGAAAACAGTTTATTTAAAAGAATAACGAAAGGAGTTAAATAATGAACGAGATATTTACTGAAGCCTCTATGGCTAATTCATTTATATATGGACTTTTTAATAATAATGGAGAAATCAATAAAAAAATATTGACTGTTTTACAAGAATCAAGAGTATTGCCAGAATCTTTTGTAGATGAACAGATGTTGCAAATAGAAAGATCAAGATTGTCTCCAATATATGATAAAGTTATTAAGTCTTTTAGAGATGGATATATCAGATTATTATTCTATACATCGACTGTTAAAAAAATGACTAAGACGATACCATTTGTTGTTCATAGATCTGAAAAAGGAGTTGTAGCATCAATATTTGTAAGTTCTTTTTGTAATATGGATAAAGATGAAAAGCATATTGATATTCATATGAAAAATTTATATGTTCTTATGGAAAGTGCATTTGTTGCCTTATTTATTACAAACAGACCTTATCTTATGAAAAAGAATACAACGATAATGAAAGTTTGTAATGAAATATATACTTCTATGATGATGAGAATTTTAAATAAAGACTATGCATTATCTATAGATACAAATTTACATGACACAGTATCTTTTATTATTTCAACTTTCTTTTTAGAAAATATTTGGGAGATGGATAATAAAGGTATTATAGCAAATTATTCATTGCAAGTCACAACAGAAAAAGATCCAGAAAAATTAAAAGATGCTGTAGCTTTATACAATGCACAACAACCAAAAAATATAAAGGATCTGTTTGAAACTTTGAAACAAGTAAATACTAGAATGAGTCCACTTACAGTACGCTATTTCGTTGAGAGATATATAAACACATATGGTTCTTCATCAATTTTGTCCATAGACTATTTACCATATTTATTTTTTGTAATTATTAATACAATGCTTGGTGGATTTTTAGTAACTCAAGCCACTCTATCTGATATTGTGAAAAATAATAAAGATATAAAGAAAGTATGGGCTGAATTTTCTAAAATAATGATTTAGGAGGAATTGTATGAAAGAATTAGATGTAGTTTTTCCAGTAGCAAGAAAAGGTATCAGAGAAGAACTTACTCCAGTACTATTTAAGACAACTTCTCATTGTGTTGTGTTTCCTGATGGGGAATCATTAGATGATAAATGGAATAATATCAATATACCTCAAGAAAGTCAACAGCAAACTACAAATAATGGTATAACAGTAAGCACTATAATGGCATATAGTCATGGGTGGAATTTAATATCATTTAACGATTCCATGTTTGAACTTACGTCAAAAATAGAACTGAGTGCAAGGTATGTAGTTCCTAGTATGCTTGGAACATCGTCTCATGACAATACTGGAATATATTTAATGAGTATCGGATTACCAACATTAAATACAAATAATCAAAAAGAATTTGATTTGAGTAATTCATTAGTGTTTATCACAGAAACAAAAGATTCTGGTTTTGAAGATGAATTTACATTGCATAATATATATGCTAGTATTATGAATAATGAGTTGCAGATAGAGATTCATAGACATTTACCACTTGATTATATTTTTTTAAATCAAGATAGTACTTCTTTGGATGTGAATATTTCAGAAGGAACTTCCAATAAATTAATTACATTTAAAGCAAATATTCTTATTAAAGGCACATACAAATAAAAAATAAGATTGACATCTTTGATTAGATGTCAATCTTATTTTCCTAATACTTATATAGTCCTCAAGAAAAATCCTAATTCATCAGCTATAGTATTTTTATTAGTCACTATAACTTCTCCAAGAATTTCTTGATTTTCATAGCAGCAATAAGTGAAAACTGTATTATTTATCGTTGATAGAAATGTTAGAATCTTATCAGGTTCTATTTCTTCAAGATATTTATATTGATTATCTAATAGATCAGATATTATATAAGAATTTTTACAGTCTTCTCTAAACTCAGCATTTCGTATAAGTCTAGTATTAATCTTCTCCTTAACATTTCCAGTCAATATATATGGTAAGAATACTTTATAACTGAAATTACTAGGGTCGTCAATACCAGAATCTTTTAATATCTTTTTCTTTAGTAATAATGCTAATTTAATAAAACTTATTCTGCGAATACCGAGCGTTTTAACAAATGAACCAAGCTTTGATGCAAGTACTGACAAAATCAAATCCTTGTGTATATTTTGAATATTGAAATTCTTAACATAGTAATTTAATTCATCATCAGAAATCTCAATATCATACATTTTAAGCATTCTGTCAATTTCATTTTCTACAGCATAATCAGCAAGTATAGGTTCACTTTCATCTAATTTATCAGCAGACATTTCAAGAACATCAACACCACTAAGCCCATCAGCGTTTCGTTCATATGTGATTTCTGTTAGTGTTTTTGGATGTTGCTCTTTAAGGAAATATGTGAGCTGATACTTTATTACGGTTTTTATAAATCCTGTAGGATTTTGTGCAGATTCAAAACTATCTGAAGAATTATCTTTGGCTTTAACTTCTTTACAAAACTCAAGTTTAACCAAATTATCACTTATTATAATTCTTCTTAAAAACTTATCAATAACAGACGTTTCGTCTATTCCAAAGATTTCTCTTTGTTGATAAATCTTATCATTATTACTCTTATTTTCCATTACCTTTGTTTTAACGTAAACATAGAGTTTATTATACATATTACATGTTGAACTAAATATTACGAATAGTTGTTTGAATGCTTTAAATAAGTTATTAGAGTTTTTGCTAGTGTCTACGTTATTTTTGGCACAATAATGGAATATAACTGGTGTTAAAATCTTTATACAAAAACTTATTTTATATAACGTTTTAACGTGCTCGTTTGTAAACTCCAAAGATTCAAGATACATCTTTTCTTTTGATGCATATTTTGAATTATTACCACTTTCAATATCATCAGTATAATTGTCCTCAACTAACTTACTTACTTTGTCCGTAATGGATTTTGTCATAATCACATCATAGGTGTAATCAACAAACTGTTGAAATTGGTCATTACCTTCAAAGTGTATTTCACCTTCTTCATTGTCGATTGCAAATTTTATATTCATATATGCCGCAAGCAATTCATGTTCAGTGTCATACTTGTTAAGAAAGTAATTGATATAATGACAAAATATTGGTAACTTAGTTGAATAGGAATCTTTTCTAACTACAAATATATTGTACTTGCCAAGTTTTGGTACATTAAATATCTTGTCAAATTCAATAATACATTTTCTTGCTTCCGATGTCAGGAATAATTCATCTGGAGATTGTGGTCTCCATTTATTTATCGGAGCTATCAGACTGTCCGCTTTACTGTTTTCTCCATACTTATTATTATAATCTATTGGAGAAAGATCTTGGAGAGCCTGAGATATAATATCTTGATTTTTTTTCCTCATGTTTTATACCTCTTTCTCTTGTAATCTGTTCCATTACGGTATAATAATATACAAACTAAAAAAGAATTGTCGATATAAAATTTATGGTTTTTTCCTCGTACTTTTCTTTGGTGTTATTTTTGCATTAGGTGTTTTCTTTGGTTTTTTAGTCATAGCAAAAATCCTGTTACCATTTGAGTCTTTAGCAGTACTTCTACTAGGCTTAATCTTTTGATTATTATTATCTCTAACACCCAATCTTTTTTGTACTTGTTTTTCAATTTTCTTTATATCAATCTTACCTTCTTCTTCAGCTTCTTTTTCAATGTCTGATAAAGATCTTTTAAGAGAAGACTTGTTGTCCTCTATAGAAGATACCAAGTCTTTAAAATCTTTTTTCTTTTGAAATTTTAAAGCTGGCTTATATAAGTATACTGCTTTTCTTTCTAATAAAAATTTTACAGCAAAATATAATGATTTCTCATAAGTTAAATCCATATCTTTATTAGTTTTCTCTGGCAACTTATTTGCATATTCTGGATCTAACTTACTTTGAAGAGCATCAATCATATACCCATAATTTTTATATAAAACAGCATACTTATAAACGAAGCTTGGTGAGTTTGAGAAAAATTGTACAACATAGTTGTCTAAGCTTAATTGGTTTTTAACAACATCACTTTGTGGCAAAAACTGTATTACAACATCATATGATTTACCTGGGGAAGATTCCGATGGTATTCTTAAATGAATATAATAAGAATCATCGAGTACTGCATAGTTTAAAACTACAATTAGTAATTTGAATCGTTCATATTTCTTATTAAACTCATCCCTTTTTGGAAAAGGATTCCCGAATGGTTTTTCATAAAACTCACTAAGAGTTTGGTACATAGGTTCTAAGCCAGCCATTTTATCTCCTCTCTTTATTAATTAGCATAATTCACATTTGATGCAGAAACGATAAGCTGATTACCAGTAATTAAAAGCCCTACTAAATCAGATGATGTTAATAAAATCTCTCTATCAGTAGCCTTGCTATTCACAACTTTTCTATTGAAATGAATTGTTGGTATATCATCATCCATATTAATATCTAAATTGAGACATGTTGAAGTATAAATTTCAAATGCTGTAATAAGATTTATAGCACTATAGTAAGTTCTACTATCATCATTAAGTTCATCGTCCATTGTACTAAAGTAATAAGCAATATCCAATATTTTATCCATATCTTCTGGAGTAATATCCATATCTTCAGATACAACATTTATTCCAAGTTTATCACTTAGTATTGATAGGAAAGTTCCTAAGCCCATATTATAGCTATTCAACTCTATAGGCTTGGTTACTTTATCTCCAAACCCATTTTTCAATATATTACATCTGACATCTTTAAAGGCTGTTAAAATTATACCGAGAAGAAATGCGTCGGTTGGTGAATCAGTTTCTTCTATCATGTCATAGATAGTTCTCATTAATGAAACATGAGATCCAATTACAATGCCTTCATTATAAGCAGACTCAGCAGCCTTAACAGCATCATCAATAGAATCCTTTACAAATTCTCTTGAAAACTCTGATGTTGCACCAGCTTCTATAGTACCCATTTTCATCTTAAGACCAAGAAGTCTCTTTTGGCAATTAGCAATCTCAAAGTTAAACGTTCCAAGCTTCTTATACTTTTCGATAGCAGCATCTAAATCAGATTGAGCATCTTTTATGTATTTCTCATAAAGAATCACATCATAACAAAAGTCTGAGAATACACTATCTTTGTCGATAGATAAAGATGCATTACCACAGAATCCCAAATCAACAATAAGTTTTCCCTCTTCTCTATGAAGTTCATAAAGCTTTGAATTATCAAAATCTTCATTCCATATAGATAAACTATTGTCGTTTGTAAGTACGCTGATATTTGGAATATTTCTGTGATCAATATTAATGCAGTAAATTTCTTCTAATGTCTTAGGTACTAAGTTACTCTTGTCCTGTTGAGCTACAATATTATTCTCTATATTCTGGAGCCATTCATTTTCAAGAGCTCTAGTAATAATCTGTGTATTGCAGAGCATAGCAAAATCAGCTATTCTTTTTTTGTCCTCACCATTCATAGCTTTATAATTCATTAATACCAAAGTAATGTCATGTCTGTTTCTAAATTCAACATTCAAATCATTAGCTATATCACCATTCAAAGCTACTTCATCATAAAACGGTGCAAGACAAATAAGCTTTCTTCCTCTCATTAAGCATAATTTTGAAAGAGGAACTAAAATAGACTGGTAAACAGAAAGACCTACTTTATGGTCAAATATAATAACATCATAATTTGAACCCACCTGTGTATTATTATCATTATTAACATAAATCTTGCTTGCAAGTTTTGCTGGGAACAAAAATCCCGAAACTACTTTTCCTCTTGTAATTCCATCTTCAGATTTAGTTACATCTATTGCTGGAAAACCAAGCTGTTCATACAAATCAACTATAATATTAGTCATTTCTTTATCAGCATTAGATGAAACATAAACTATATCTCTTATATTATCACACATCTTCTTAGTAGGCATAGTTTTAATATCTATTACTTCTTTATCAAGATTTGTAATAATATCCTGAATGAGTTCATTCAATCTATTTCTCATATTTCTTGGAAGTATAAAATCTTTCATTAACTTCTTTTCGTTCTTAGAAAATGACAAATACATTGAATACGCAGCAACCACGGCTGATGTTGTTCCATCACCTACAGCAAAATTAAGTCTTCCACAGATATCAGAGATCATACCAGCAATTACATTATCAACATAACCCTTTTGGTTGTTATATCTCAAATTCTTCATTATAGTAAATCCATCCTTAGTTACATGATACCAAGGATTCTGTGAAATAATAGCATGAGCACCCATTGGACCTAAACTTAAAGAGAGAGTTTCTGAGATTTGCTTAAATACTTTAAATACCCTCTCATCCATCACGTTCTTTGATATTACATTAATATCGGGTTCTTTCTTACATACAATTTCTTCAAATGTTTTATTCATTATGAATTCCTCCTTAAAATTTAAGTTTAGTAGCTTGTTACATAAAAAATTAAAAATTAATCTACAATCTTAAATGTTCCCCATTTGAATACATGAGACTTTAACAAGTTATCAATATCAACTAAATATTTAGTTTTATTATCATCCACATAATTATATCTAAATTCTACTGGTATTAAAATTGCACTATAGTCGAGCTTATCGTTTTCTTCTAATTGAATTATATTCATTACATCAGAAAATATATATGTCGAATCATTTGGTATGTTTTTTAAAACTTCGGGCATTGGTCCCCACACATATTCTGCAAAGTTACCAAATCTAGTTTTAATATCTTCATCTATTGCAGGAATATTTTCTTCATAATAAATTAAAATTTTCTTTACTAATTTTGAAGCAGCTATATTTTGAATAAAAGTACACATGTTAGTTGTTAAATTATATTGGTAAAAAATACTTTGCTGTCTCATTTGTTCTTTTAAAAGATTATCGAGCAAAACCAATGCATTATATTTCTCACGGCATAATTCTACTAGAATATTTTTGTTTTTTCTGTTTATATAAAACTCTAATAAATTAGAAGGGTTTAAATATTTTATCATATCAATATTAAGCATATTATTTAATTTATCATTTATCTGAAGGAATGATAAAAAAGAAAACCAAGGCATTTGAATAACATCCATGTATTCGATAAATAAACATTGACTATTAGTGAAAGTTGTATCTGATGACCTAAATCTTATATCACTTTTTTCATATTGAATATCTGTATTTGCCATTATTTATACCTCCTTTAGTAAAAAAGATAATGTAGAAATGATTTCTACATTATCTTTTAAAATTTTCAATTAATTAATTAAATGGCATCTCATCGTTTCCAAACATTCCAAATCCAACTCCTTGTGAAGGTTGTGTATCAAAAGAACCAGGCATCTGACTAGCAAAAGAATTTGAATTTGAATATTGCTGATTATTATATCCATTATTGCTTCCGAATCCATTACCGAAGTTACCACCTTTAGAACCATATGTTTCACTTTTTGCTTTCATAAATTTACCATTATGGTAGTCTACAGGAACCATCATATTTGGATTACTTATAAGATTCATAAACATAAAGAAATCAGCATTTTCATATACAGTCTTTTCGCTAATTCCATTTACAGGATTATATCCAACATAAGAAATCTTCTTAGGAAAAACGTGTTTGAAAGTATTTGATTCACTTGCAATGTTATTATCGTCTATTGAACTATACAATACAAAATACATATCAGGCAATTCGTCAGCTTTTTCAGGTTTTATCATCTCAATAGATATCATATTTCTTTTTGGTGTTTTACCAGTTTCTATACATACAGACATTCTATCAGGGCATTCCATTTCTCCAGCTATAACTTTATTATACACAGGTAAAATTTCTTGATTAAATCTGTAACTTAAAGTTTCACAGGCATCCATTGTTAAAGCAGTTTGTCCTTGTCTATCACTATATTGCATAACACCTTGAGAATCTTCTCCAACAGCAGGTTTAATAATAACACTAATTTTGTCATTCCATCCTCTTAAAGTTAATAATGAAGTTCTTGATGCAGAACTTCTAAATAATGTTGTAACACTAAGTTCATTCTGATTCATTCTATTTCCGTTACCGTACATAGTTTGTCATCTCCTTTTCTTTTTATTTAGTACTTAGTACTCCTATATATAATTTATCTATATTTTTTCAAAACCTCATTTCGTATATCACATTCAATTCTAAGTATTAATTGATATTTTAGCATTCTTTTGTATTTTTCAATAAAGTTTCCGTTTAATGTAAAATCGTCAAACTTACTTTGTATATACATTAGTTCAGTTCCACCTTTATCACCACTACACAATTTAAAGAATTCATCTACGGTCATTTCAGTGTTTAAAGCTTTTTTAATTATATCAGAAAGATTTGATATGATAATAATATCATTATCGTCAATTTCTTTTTTAAAAGCCTGAGTCGTTATGTCTTTTCTTTTAGGCAGTGATGTCACAAGGTCATCTAAATTTTCTTTAATATAATTCTTAAAAAAGTTAGTAAAATTTTTAAGTAGATTGATTATAAAAAATCTATACAGATATAAAATAATCTCATCTTGTTCATCTTCTCCCATTTCATAGAAATCTGGGATTCCAATATCGAGTTTTTTATTAAAGAGATCCTCTATAAAAGATACAAACTCAGATCTTACAGCTTTTAAATCATCCAGTTCATCATCAGATTCCAAGCACTCTAATGAGTATTCATATGATTGAAAAAAGGAACTTAGATAATCCATTCTATACACAGCTGGATTTGAGAATTGAGTTTTGATATTTTCTTTAATTAAATCTGCTGGAATACTATACAAAAACTCTCTATCATCACTTTCATCAAATAAGACTCCTTTATTATCTCTTTCTTCAATATCGACTAAATTCACATTTGCAAAATCCACTTTATATACCTCCAATTAATATATTTAGTGGACACATAAACCATATAAATAATTAAAATAATTGAGTTTTACTATTTCGTAATTCTTCAAGTTCATCACTTTTTTTTCTCATTTCTTCGTATTCTTTTAATTTCTTTTCAAGTTTTATATCTTCTTCAACCTGAGGATGTTTCTTAGGATCGTCGTGATTGATATGATGAAATTGTTTAACAAAATCATCAGATTGCTGTATACTTATTCTGTTCTTATTATCTCCAGCAATAAGATTCCCAAGTACTAATGCTGAGTGTGCAAAAATCATTGAATAACCACATTGGTTACAAGTTACTATCTTGACACCTGGGTTAAATTGACTTGCATTTGGATTTTTTTTATAAGACTCATCTGGAATCATATAGTTTACTATATTTTTGTCTTTTGATCCACAAAAGGCACATTTCCACCTATGAAGTCTTTCAGCACTTATTAAACTCATGTAATTTACCTCCATATAATTATTTTTATTTTTATTGTATTTAAGGCTATATAAAATTATTTTTATTTTGGTCTTTAAATGATATATTATTGATGTGTAAATTAAGTAGTTCAGTTACTTTAAATTATCACTGCGTGATAAGCTTAATTACATATGAGGGTAAAATATAAAAGATACTATAGGCTGTATCCTATAGTATCTTTTATAAATATGAGAGTACCCCTACTCTCAGAAAGGAGGCATAATGTATGCGTGTTTATTACACCTCTAAAGACGGGAATGTTTTCTACGATCCTAAGGATGTTGAAAACGTCTTAGATTCATGAATGATAAATATTGTTCATTCTTGTTTCCATTAGGATTAGTTCCCACAATCGTCTATGAAAATAATGACGAAATTCCAGATGGTTGCACTAATGCAATACCATTTATTTCTGGAAAAACTTTCAGAAATAAAAAATGTTTGGAATTTTAAATTATTTTTATAGAAATGTTATTATAACTATAATATTAAATTAAAAAGGAGATAAAAAAAATGAAAAATAAAAAAAATGTTAATGAAAAACTGGTATGGTCTGATGATAAACTTCCTATCACTGATAGTAAGAAATTTTTCATGTTTGATCTTGAGGACTTGAATGCAATTATATACGTTGAACCAGTTCTCATAAATGGAACATGGTTTGTAAGACCTTTAGAAGATGTTAATGATTTTAAATCATGTCAATTATATAAAGTATGCAACAGATGGTCAATGAGTAGCGAGTTTGAAAAATATTTGGAAGCAACTGGTTGTGCTAGAAAAGAGTCTGAGCCTGTTAGAAATGTTAGAAAAGAGTCTGAGCATATTGAGAAGGACTATGACGATGAGGATAATCATTTAGTTAATATGATAGGATTCGGTGTGGGAGCTATTGCTAGTGGTTTTGTAGCAATAGCTGGTGCCGGTGTAATGTTTGAATGCATAAAAGATGCTGCAAAAGAGTTCAGAAAAATTAAAGAAGATAAAGATTTAGATAATTAATAATATATATGTTGCTGCTGTTGGGATGATGTGATTTGTTGAAAAAGAATGTAGATAAGTTTTTAAAACTTATCTACATTCTTTATTTTTTTTTAAATATAAAAAACTTTTAATTTTATTGTAAAGTACAGGCATTCTATATTGAATCTAGCATAATATATTGTAAGATTTGATTTTTTGTCAGTCATCATTTTTTTAGCCATAAACTCAAATTTAGTTATATATTTAGTGAATAAATAAGGAAATAGTGATGAATTTACTTCTATTGACGGAAGATTTTTATACTTCATTTCAAATTTCTTTTTCATATCTTTTATATCCAAGTCGTCTTCATCTATATCGACACATATATAACCATCACTATCAACTCTTTCATTATTGAGTTCCGTGTTAACATAATCATCAATTTTTTTAAAAGTGCTGTCATTTACATAAGATATTATATTTTCTTTTATACATATATCGTATACCTCTTCATAATTATCTATATACTTAATAAAAGTTTCTTTTAAATTATCTCCAGACTCTACATATAAAAGATTGCTGGTTGTTTTGTTTCCAATAACTTTATCAAAATAATCACAATACTCATCGTCAATAATTAATATTATTTCACCTTTTAATGAGTCTTTAGTCAACTCTCCAGCAATCACAAATTTTGATTTATAAATATAAAAGTCATCTTTAAATATTCTTTTTATCTTAACACACAAATCTCTTAAGTTATCACAGTACTTCGTTCTTTCTTTTAAAAGTGCTTTATCTTGTTTCTCTTTTTCTATAAGATCTTTTTTATATTCTGAAAGAAGTTTTTTATCATCCTTTAGAGATTCAAGTTTTAAAGATATTTCATCATCTGTATAACCAAGCTTTTTCATTCTTTTAGTAATATTTTCTTTTAGTTCATCCAAAATCATTTTTCCTCCTAAATTAATCTTGATATTGCTAATAGTAATATCAAAACAGAAATAAAATCAGACAAGTCCTCATTTTTTGTTTTTAATGCAATATAATACAAAATAATTACTATAGCAATTAAGATTATTTTATTAACCAAGTTCTTTTTTTACCTTTTCATACAAGTCATCTAATGATGGTAAATTAAACCATTTCTTTCCAGTGGATAACCAATTTTTAGTTTGGAAGTTATCAAAACACTCTTTAGCAACATCATCATGAAAATCAGATTCTTCTTTTGGAAGCATTGGTTTATCTGTTATTGTGTGTATTTTCAAATCTCCACCACGGTTTTCAAACTGGTTTGCATTTACAATGACTTTAAATATTAAAGTTGATGGATCTATATTCATTGCTATAATTGTATTAGGATAGAATGCTGTCATATCCATATCTATTGCATTATTAAAAATATTATTGGTTGGCTTATTTCCATATAGGTTTATACCTGTATATAAATTTAATCTAGGATCTCCTACCAAAGCTCCCTCAAAACCAACCTTTTTCTTTTTTGATGTATCGTCATCATCTTCATCATCAGGTTCATCATCATTTGAAAATGGTGTTTTATTCTGATTTCCAACAGGCACCATTCCTTTTTTAATATAATCCAAATATTGAATATTTCTAAGTCTGACTGTTTGTTTAAATACTGAGTCATATGGAGTAATACTTTGGTATGCTGTTTCATAGTAATTATTGATATCTTCTACTCTTTTCTCAATTCCTAATTGAAGTAAAACGTCTTTTATATTATAAATAAAATACTTTTTATAATTCCTATAAGAAAAGTATTTAATTGACCCAACTTCATCATAGTTTATTTTTTTATCCCCCACAACTTTTTGACCAATATAATTTAAAGCAAATGATCTAAGCTCAGACTGATTTTTTCTTGTAGCAGCATATATTCTTTCTTGGCATATATAATTGGTATATCCTGTATTGAAAAAGAAATCAGTTTTATTTTTTATTGCAAAGTGAAATTTATCAACTTTCATTTTACAGTTCTTTACTTTAAAGTCTGGATGGCAAAATAAATCTCTTGGGTCTAATCCAAGTACCTTACTTCTTTCGTATATATAAGGTACATCAAAAGGCATATTCCACCAACAAACAAAGTCATACTTCTTTTTATTTATCAACTGAAAAAGATGTACTATCATTTTTGCTTCATCTTTATAAAAGTAGAAGTTATAATCGAGTACACCATATGAGTCATCAAATAATTCATGAATTTCATTTTGCAGTTCTTCTTGATGATTTATTAGATATTCCTCTTGTTCCAACCTACTTTGATGAAGTTGTCTTCTCTTCAGTTCTTTTGCTTTTTGAATTTCTGTCATATGAGTCATATCTTTTTCTTCATAATTTCTTCCTACTAAAGCAAAAGTATAACTTTTCATAGCATCAGCATCTATTAGTGTAACCATATCAATAGGACATGTTTTTGGGTCTGACATTGTATCTACATCTAAAAAATCTGTTTCTATATCTGCGAATGCTTTAGATATTGGTTTTGGTCTATCATTATCAAAACTTTTAATCCAATAGTATCTATATAATGCTCTTATGTCAAAGTCTGCTCCAAAAACATATCTGTATTTGTATAATTCATCAAGTTCTGAATAATTCTTACTTTGCATTATTTCTGATACTCGTCGTTTCATACTATCTCCACCATCATTAATAATTGCATCTAAAATATTCTTATATGGAACGACGGTTTTATTTAATTTATCTAAATATTGATATGATATTGCGTACTCATGATCTCTAAATTGAGGCTTTTCAAAATATATTTCAACGGTAGGATTTTCTATTGTAAGCACATTTTTTTCTAATGTATCTAAATCTTTCCATACTATATATAAAACATCTGGTATATTTTCTCTTTTGTTAGCTTCAACATACTGAATGTCGACTAGCATAACATCTGTATTTTTTGGTATTGGTTTATTCATAATATTAAATTCCTTTCATAAATTTTATATTATGAATATGTAATTTCGCTCTTAATAAATCAACACGAAAACAAATTCGTAAAATACTAAGATGTAGAAAGGTGGTTTGCTATGGAAGGAATCTCAATAAATAGAAATGAATATATTCCAACTCGCAAAAAACGAGCCGATGGTCTAATAAATGATATAAATAATATTAAAGACACGCCATTACTATCATCAATAGTGAATGTGAATCATGCTGAAGAAGAAAAAGAAAAATTTGAAGTAAATAGTGAAGATGATACATATAATGCTTCTGAGTGGATGGACACATTGCTTACTTTAAAGACAGAAAAAAGAAAATTTAAAAAGATAGAAGGACTATTTGGTGATGATGGTAATAAGAAGAAAAAGAAGAAAAAGAAAAACAAAGATGGTCCAGTAGATCATAGTGATGATTTTGAAAGAGAAGTAATGCTTCTTGAAGATATTCTTACGGAACAAACAAAATTATCAAAGTCATTACAAGAAAGATATGATTTTCTTAATTCCCAAAGATCTAGTGCTAGAGGAGTAGGTAAGTTTACTACAGATCTTATAAGTACTCTGAATAATTCAAGAAGTCTTTGTAAAGATATAGTTAAGGAAATAGCAAGTATCAAAAAGACTACCGTCGATCTTAATATGAAAGAAAGAGAAAAATATGATAAAGTTCATGGCATTGATAGTGAAGATCTTAACAACTTTTCATCAATGTATCTTAAAAAGATTATGGGTGATTCGGGATACGAAGATAAATCACGAGATTTTGGTATTGAAGATGTTGATGACCCAGATGATATTTTTGATGAACTCAATGATTCAATGAAAACTAATGAAAATTATATTGAAAGATCAGATGATGTCGATAAATATTTACAATACGAAAATGAAAATGTTAGTATTAAAGTATTATGGGACAAGAGTACAGACACTAAAACTTTTATTGCAGAAACAGATGACGGTAATATTCTTGATGACTATCCACTTCCAAATACAGCAGATAGTTTATCTATAAATCCATCTACTATGGTTGCTACTGATAAGAATGGTTATAAATATAAAGTTATATCTGAGTAATATAAAATAAGTGTAAGGATTTTTTAATCCTTACACTTATTTTTAGTTACAACCATTATGACAATTTTTTAATTAAGTATGTGAGGTGAATAAAAAATATGTTCGTGAGTAAAGAAATAAAACAGAAATTCATATATAAACTAATGCAAAGAGTTGAATGGACAAGGCAAGTAAGTTCTACAGAGTATGTCACAAGATGTCCTTTTTGTGGAGATAGTGAAAATATTTCACATGGACACTTTTATATTCATATAAATTTAGAAGATAATTCGAGCATGGTTTATAATTGTTTTAAATGCCCCGCATCAGGAGTTATTACAAAAGATGTAAGTATAAGACTTGGAATCGAAGATGAAGATATATTGCAAGATATTGGTGTATTAAATAAAAAAGCATATAATGTAAATTTTAAAAAAATAAACGGTGAAAAAATATTATTTTTCGATTACAAACAACCAGATAGAATATTTTATCCTGAAAAACTAAAATATGTTGAAAATAGATTAGGACTTAAATTCTCAGTAGGTGATTTAAAGACTATAAAATTTATTGATTCAATAAAATATTTTATAACTGTAAATAAAATAAAACCATTTATAAGTGAAAATATGATAAATCTATTAGAAAATAATTATGTTGGATTTTTATCTTATGGAAACAGCCACATACTTTTTAGAGATATTACAAATAAAATGAAAATTGCTTGGTTTAAATTTCCTATAACACAAAAATCAAGAGAGAATAGAATATTTTATACAGTATCTTCTAATATCAATCCTTTGACTAAAGACGAGATTAATTTAAATCTGTGTGAAGGTGTTATGGATGCTATAAGTATTTATTATAATATTAGAGGTAATGAAGAAAATAGTGTTGTTGCAGCAGTCACAGGAAAATATTATGAACCCATAATAAGATATTTCATATCTCTTGGATTGTTTGGAGAAAATGTAAACCTTAATATTTATGCAGACAATGATGAAAATTTTGGAAAAAAAAGTAATTATGATACAAGAATAAATTTTTATAGAAAGATATTAAAAGATATTAAATTATTATTTAAATCAACAAACGTGTATTACAATGTTAAAGAAAAAGATTGTGGTTATCCCAAAGATAAAATTGTACTAGAAAAGTTTAAACTATGAAAGGAGAATATTATGTATACTATACAAAAAAGATTTAAACTTGGAAGTAGAGTATTATTTATAGCAAACAAACTAGCATTTACAGGTACAGTTTGTGCTATAACATTAGACAGCTATGGTATAACGGGAATAACTAAAGATTTCTGGAAATATGATTATCCCGATGAAATTAAGAATACCATTGATTTAAAAACAGGTACTGTATTTATACTTCAAAGATATTGCTATCATACAGATGAAATATCTGATGAAGGAATACTTAGGACGAGAAATCTTTATTTATTCGATACAGTAGAAGACGCCTATAAACAACTTCCAAAGAAGACCCTTCCATTTAGACCATCAGTTTTTAATGACAGAATTCAGTTAATACCTTATTATAATTTATTTATATTAAAAGGTGAAGAAAATAATCCGTATTATTACAAAGTAGCAGACGATCATTCTATTGTATCTCATTTTATATTAGAAGATGAGAAAGGTAAAATAAAATATACAGGATTCAATATAACTTGTGATAATGATACTTTGGTTAATATAGAAAAAATGGTAGGTAAAGAAGCATACAGTCAAATATACGACTATATAAAGTTTTTTGACAGATTTAGGGAATTCAATAATAATTACATTCTTTATAGTTATGATATAAGTAAGATTTATAGAATATTTAAAGATTATGAAGGAAATCCTTATTTAGCAATAAAGAATGATGATTGTGATTTGGTATATGACATTACTCATGATCCTATGGCTTTAAATGATGATAAAGCTAGAACATTAATGAATATATACAAAAGCAAAAATCTATAAGAATAAATATCAATATACTAGAAGTTATCTAGTATATTGATATTTTTAGCACTGATTATCTTTTAACTGCATACCCCCCCCTTCAATGATATATTATATGTGTGTATCCATATAGAAAGGAGGTGTTATATTATGGATAAGAAGAGCTTTGAGTTTGAAGCTCATGAGCTCTTCCTCCGTGGCGTGACTATTGAAAGCCCGTCTATGGATCGAGTATTATCTTTATTGGGTAAACTCGATCCAGAGGATCAGTATGTCCTCTATCAGAAATTGCTTTCTGATAGAGTGACAATCATGACTCTTGACGAAGAAATTCGCCTGAGATCATGATTGGTCCTGCGGAGGAGGGTGAAAAAGATAAGGGGAGGTTTGCTGCCACCTCCCCTTATTCTTTTTTTTATATTTAAACTACACTTTGAATTGTAAGAAGGATATACCAATATATTCCTTTCTTATAACTTATTCTTGTTGCCTCTCTTCTATATTTTGAATGTATTCCAAGTTGTTCTCCCCATGTGTCAAGAGCTTTTTTTATAGTAGCAATATTTTTATTATTTGAATTAGTTTTTCTAAATAACTCTATGCCAAATGATAAAAATTGCCTAGATTTTATTTCAGCCACACTATGTTTTTCATCATAGAGATATACAAATAATACTGAAGTTATAAATTCATCAAGCAATGCTGTATTTTCTTCTACAAGTAGTTGAAAAAGATATAGTCTAAGTTCCACAATAGATAATTGGCTAATTGCTGCCGCAGTCTCTAATAGTTTCAAATCTATACCATTTGTAAGCATAAAGCTTACAACCTTTTGTGCAGTTACTTCTACTATGGAAGTATTATTTTGGTAATCATCTATAATTTCACCTGTATCATAAGTTTCATTTTGTTTTGTTACAGCATTACCAGCTTTATAGTTTTTATTATATTCACTACATATCTTTTTAATCATACTATTTTGGTCATTTCTTACTCTTTGAATATATCTTATAACTTCTTTATCAGAAGCATCTTTAAAGTAAGGTTTTAAGAACTTATAAGAGCTTTGTATTGATTTTCTAAGAGCACCAAACACATGACCTTCTTGTTTAAATATAAATTTATCTGTAAGATGGTCAGCAGTATAAACCATAACAGAAGCATTTGCCCCATGAGGAAAATACTTACTAAATATACTAGGATAACTAGATAATGCATGGATTATCAAAGAAGCATTTATTCCAGCAGTATCATTTTTTAATGTGTAGAATCTTATACACATATAAAACAAAGTAAATATTGGATTTTGTTTTACAAGTTTAAATTGTGCTTTGTCTGATATTTGAAGAAGTGCTTGATTGATAATAGCTGTAATATCTTGCTCTTGTATTTTAAATATATCATAAAATTTTTGTTTATCAATATCTGTAAATGCTATAAGAGTAATAGGGCATGGTTCATGAAGTTTCTCAGCATTTCTATCTACAAAGTGTTCTACAGCATTTTTAAATAGTTTATCGTTTGTAGATACACTTAGGGTTTTTTCTACTATTGGATAAAGTCCATCACGAAGTATATGGGTTTCTCCTCCAGAGCCTTCCATAAAAAAATTATTATAATCCTCATTAATTGAATCAATTAAGCTAGTAGATTCTTTTTTCATAGGTTCAAATTTTCTTATATCATCTAGTGATATGGAATGACCATTATCATTCGTATATCTTTTAACTCCTGATGCAAATCTATCTTTATTATCATCTAATTCCCTATACATAGCATTATATTTTTTAATTTCTTTAAATAGTAATTTTACAAAAGGTTCATTACTTTCTTTCATCTCTCTAGTAACTCTTCTCATAAATGATTTAAGTCTCGAATTACCAAGAACTATAAGAGGTTGGGTTGCAGCATATTCTGGAGAGAGACCTTCAGTGATATCACACCCTTCTACAATAAGTTTTAAATTTCTGTATTTTGTTTTAGATACTTCAATTATCCAATCACAAAACATAGTAAAGTATTTTTCAGCAACTCCTGGTAGTAAATTTTTTATTCCATTAATCATGTGTATTTGTTCATATGGTATCTCTGGATGTTGATTTATAAAGTCAAAAGCTATTTTAATACCTATTCCTCGTATACCTAATCTTGTATCAGAGATATTAGCATTATTTATATATTTCTGAGTTTTTTCTATAAACTTTTCTTTAGATCTCATAAGTCTCATAAGCAAAAGATCTGTTGTTATATTTACAGCATTATATTGATCTGCTAAATTAACAGCAAGTGTTGACTTACCATCACCTGACGTTCCTGTTATCCAAAGAGGAGTTCCATAATCCCATTTGTCAAAATTTATAATAAAATCTTTTTCAGGAATTATCAAAGATTCTGTATATACATCACTAGATTCTCTAAAGGAATCAGAAACTAAATCTGGTTTAAATACTCTAATTGCTTCTTGATACTCGGGTTTTAAATCATCAATAATATCTTTAACTAAATGAAATCCTCCTTTTATAGCAAGATCATCTTGATCTACAGGATCAACATATCCTTTGTAAATCCCAGCATAATCAGCAATAAATAAATCTACATAATAACCATACCACCACATATTCTTTGGAATTGTTTGTATAGCCCAGTCAGGTGGTTGATTGAATCTTTTTATATATGAACCACAATATATGAGATTATCACAAGTTATTTTAGCTTCTTCTTCGCATTCTCGTTTAGCAGCTATAGAATGTATTTCACCTTCATTCCAAGCACCACCAGGAATTTTAAAATTTCCTTTTTTGGTATACATACCGTATATAGATTTATCTTTAAATACAATAACTTCACTTCTTCCTCTAAGAGGTCTATCAATTCCTTCAATTATAATACACGGATTGTATCTATTATCATCGTCAACACACCCATATTGTCTTATAATTTTATAGTCATTTCTTAAATATTGATTCATATCTCCGGATTCATAAAATGCTGGAGTACCACGTCTTAATTTCTTATATTGATCCCATACTTTGGAATATCTTCTAGCAATTTCAGAATTTGTATATCTATAATCTCCTTTTTTATCGAAATCTTTATTGATAGAATTATCAAGTATAGAGTACATTTTGGCACCATTAAGCATAGCATATAAATCGGCATTTACTTCTGTATACACAACGTCGCCATTTATCATATATCTTATACGTCTTTGTTCATCATCTTTATCCATTATCCCTCTATATGAATTTCTAGGGTCTGTGTGACCAAGACGTATATGTCCTATTTCATGAAGCATTATATATGCTTTAGTTTCATTATTAGCATCAAAGAAATTTGGATATAGTAAAACTAATTTAATATTACCATTTCCATTAGTTTCTTGATTTGTAAGTTCCGTAGCTGCGGCTGGTGTAAATGAGTTATAATCATATATAAGAGTTATGTATATTTCTTGACCGTCTGAAAATTTTATACTAGCAACAGGAAATATACTATCAGCCCTTTTCTTTTTAGACATAGCTTTATATTCATCACTATTTTGTATTTCATGAAATTTAGTTTCGGACAATTTTAAAAACTTTTTTACTATCTTCATATTCATCTCTGGATTAGTTCCAAGATTATGTAGAAGTATTTTATTTTTGAACCAGTTAAAAAAATACGATTCCATCATAATTTGATCTTCTTGAGTCTCATCAAATCCAAAGTTATCAATAAAAGTATTCATAATTCATTCCCTTTCTATAAAATCTTTATACCAATTAAATTATTGTATTTTAGGATATTTGAAATGAAGCCATATATTATTTACAGGACTTAATTAATACACTTAAGTCTACATTTAAAAAAAGGAGGAATGTATATGAGTAAATCTATGTTTAAAGCTGTATTTAGAAACAGCATTACGAATGAATTTTTTAAGAGTATATTGTCCACTGATTATAATGTTAAAGACTATAAATTTAACAAAGAAACCTGCAAACAAGCTTACAGTCAAAAAACAACGAGTCCTATGTATAAAACAAAACTTAAGAGATCACTTTTCGATAAGTATTATTCCGAAGAAGATAAAGATTTTAATTCACTACTTTCTAAACTTGAAATACTAAAGAGTGGTGGTGTGAATACAATACTTGATAGGTGTGAGAATTCTGCTTCAATGAAAGATCATTTAATATATGAGGAATACTATATGATGTGTGATGTACAAAACACATTGGGTCATGCTGCTGAAGAATTGATTTTGTGGGATACTTATGAAATTGATTGTGCGTTATATGATATATTAGAATTAACTGTGGATGAGTCTGAATATCTTGATATATTATCGGAGGTGTGTATTGATGAATTTTCATAATTTTGAAAGTAATACGATTTTAAATAATGACTATAATTTCAAAGAAACTTATGTTTCAATAGGTCAATATAAACTGCTAAAGCCAATGTTATGTGCAAAACATGGGAGATCGTGGGATCAAGTGCGTTTAGAAAGTATAGGGTATGATGATAAGATAGACATAGAAAACCTTAAAAAAACTTTAACTAATACTACTGCAAACGAAAATCTGGTAAATGGTGGTGCTATTGTATATAGTATTATAAATAATAATACTAACTATTATCCAGAATATAATAATACATGTTACTATGACTATTTGGCACACTTAATGACTATCAGTATTAAATTTCCATCAGATGATCATGAAATACTTCTTATTATGGATTCTCCTAGAATGAAAAATATTGTGACAGAGTATAATAATTTAGTGAGAAATATAATACAGAGTGAATATGAAAATTATTGTTACAAAAAAAGCAATAAAAAGAATATATGTATTAATGATCTTTCTATAAGTGTAGATGCAACTGAGGTGGATTTTGATAATAATAATACTCTTAATAAAGATTCCATATATAGAATAGTTAAAGATATTAGACACAAAAGAATTATTCTTACTAATATGACACATGACTATATGACCCCAAATATCAATAAAATCGAGGAGGGTATAACTCTCTTAAACAAAATTGATGAGACACTGTTCTTTGGAAAATGGTCTGAGTATGACGATATGATAGGTGAATTAATGTATTCTATATACTAGATACAAAATAATGATAACTAAGATATAAGGAGTGAAATTAATATGGTGTATAGTGCCAACAACGATCCATTTGGACTAGGTGCTCGTCTGACAAAACCACAATTTAAATGTGACAATGATGGGAAAACATACAAGCAAATCTTTTTAGAAGATACTGGAAGTAAAGACTTCGAAAATGCAGAGGAGCTTAAACACATTTTAACTGAAAGTGCTGAGGATCATCGTTTAATAAGTATGAATCCTACGCATTTTCTTATCTCTGGTCTTTATAATACTTATAATTGTGCTGATAAAATATCCTCAAGTAATAAGGTATGTTACTATGATCATGAAGCATACCTATTAACACTGGGTATAAGATTTCCGTCTAGTGATTATAATACACTGCTTGTAGTAAATTCTCAGAAAATGAAAGATATTGTTACGGAATATAATAGTTTAATAGATGATATAGAAAATAAAACTGGCAAGAAAGACTGTTATTTCTATATAAACGAGTTTAATAATAGACTGTGTAAGATTATTGATATTAAGATAGATATAACGATAAATTCTATATATATCGAAAATGATAATATTTCGACATTTAGAGAATCTATATTTGATATAAACCGAAAGCTTAGTAAAAGAAAAAATGCTCTTTATAAAATACTTGAAGATGATTATGTTAATTCTGAAACTGAGAATAAGATTGAAAAAGCTATAGCACTTTTAAATGAAATTCGTGAGATACTATCGTTCGATGGTTCATTGGTTGATTATGATGATGAAGTATATTCATTAACAAATGCTTCATATAACTTCATATAACTGGGAGGTGATATAATGGAGTTAAATGCAGTTTCTGGATATAGAACATTCGATAGGTTTTCTGATATAGCAGTAGCAAATGCATACAATTCATGGTATTTTACTCATAAGAAAAGAGAAAATCCTGATACTAGATTTGAAGAAATTTATTATAAAGCAAGAAGACATATGATTGACGATGACATTGTGAGGTATATATCTTCTTTTAAATACTATAATAAAACAGATACCTCAGGTGAACTAAGTTATATAAGTCATAGGTTAAATGCTAGTGACTATAATAAATGCGTATATAATATATATAGCTATACAACTCTGCTTGAAAGATTTGATGATAACCATTTTGATGCTATTTGTCATTTATCTAATAATGACTATAACATCTTTCGTGATGTATGCTATCAAATTGATAGACTATTTGAAAACAAAAGAACTACTGAGTTTATTGAAAAAATACAAGAGTTCATCTGTTTATTCGAGTACGATGATCCTTATCAGGATATTTTTATGTATTTATTCAATGAATGTCATTTAGATTCAGCGGATCCGATGGAAGAGTTGTCAAGATTTTTGGATTATGAGTTTCTTTCTATCTTCGATGCATTATTTGTTAATATTGCAGAATCGAAGGATATTGATAAATCTATATTAGAAGAATATTCTGATGTGATGAATTTGATATATGATGTATATGATAATATTGAAGATATTTATGTGAGAATAGAAAATACCAGAAAAGAAAGATTTTATAATTCAAAAGTAGCTGATTATAATCAAATATAATTAATATAGTCAAGTTTTATTTAATAAGCTAATGTGTGGATTTTATCACATATTAGCTTATTTTTTTATAGAAAATTTAGATTATAAGTACCCAAAAAACATTCCATTAATAAAAAAGAAAGGAGAATTTTTTTATTATGTCGAAGAATTTTAAAGTAATTAAAAAAGATTTTACGACAGAAAACTTTAATATTGATAAAGTTTTAATAGCAGTAGCTAAATCTGCTGATAGAGTAATGCATGTTTTTACAGACGATGAAAAGAATAGAATATCGTCTTATGTAGAAAAAGCTATATCTAATCCAGAAAATTGGGAAAATGAAGATGACGATTTCATATATATCACAGTTCCTAAGATGCATAATATAGTAGAAACTGCTCTGGATTCTATATCATCTGATGTTGCAAAATCTTATAGGGACTATAGAAATTATAAGACTTCTTTTGTTGAAATGCTTGATTCAATATATAAAAAATCTCAGTCTATTATGTATATTGGAGATAAGGAGAATGCTAATTCAGATTCTACTTTAGCATCTACCAAAAGATGTCTTATTTATGGTCAATTAAATAAAGAGTTATATCAGAAATTCTTCTTATCTAAAGAAATGATGCAAGCTTGCAATGATGGATATATTTATATTCATGATATGGTAAGTAGAAGGGATTGCATTAACTGTTCATTACCAGATATTGCTACTATCTTAAAAGATGGATTTGAAATGGGAAATGTTTGGTATAATGAACCAAAAACATTAGATACTGCATTTGATGTATTAGGAGATGTGATTCTTTCGATGTCAGCACAACAATACGGTAGACAAATTTGCCGTATTAAAACCACTAAACCTGCTAAAGGGTGTAATACATTTATGTATTGCTAACGGTCAACTAAATCGAAAGATTAAGGTGGTAAGAGAGCCTAAGTCCTTAATGGATATGGTAATACCGTGCTAATATTAATAATTAGTGTAGAGGACATCGAAAAGGTACTATAATATATAAGCTTTGTATTATAGGAGTAACTGAGTAGAGTAGAATAGGAGATTAGCACCTATTTGAAACTGGTGGAACTATTTAGCAAATAGTTAAGATATGTTGCAATGTGAAACGTAAGAATATAGAAATATATGTACACATTTGGGATTTACGATATCTGAGATAGATAAATTGTTGATACCTTATGTTGAGAAATCATATCTAAAATATAAAGAAGAATATAAATCCATTGTACTTGATAATATAGATAAAATGGATATAGAAGTACTTCAAAATAAAATGCATGATTACGCTATTAAAAAGATAAGAAAAGATATGGAACAGGGTTTCCAAGGTCTTGAATATAAATTAAATACAGTAGCATCATCAAGAGGAGACTATCCATTTACAACATTTACATTTGGATTATCTACAAATATATTTGGTTCTATGGTATCAGAAGTAGCATTGGAAGTTAGAAAGAATGGTCAAGGTAAAGAAGGAAAGAAGAAGTCAGTTCTCTTTCCAAAACTTGTTTTCCTTTATACAGAAGATTTGCATGGAGAAGGAAAAGAATTAGAATGGTTGTTTAATAAAGCTATAGAGTGTAGTTCAAAAGCCATGTATCCTGATTATTTATCATTAGATGGAGATACTACACTAGCTAAGATGTATCATAAATATGGTGAAGTTATTTCACCGATGGGTTGCCGCGCATTTCTATCACCTTATTATGAAAAAGGTGGAATGAAACCGTTAGATGAAAGTGATAAACCATTCTTTATTGGACGTTTCAACTGTGGTGTTGTTTCTTTAAACTTACCAATGATCTATATGAAAGCAAGACAAGAAAATAAAGATTTTTATGATGTACTTGATTATTATTTGGAGCTTGCAAGAACTGTTCATAAATGGACATATGAATATCTTGCAGAAATGAAAGCATCTACAAATCCATTAGGTTTTTGTCAAGGGGGCTTTCATGATGGTTTTTTAAACCCTAATGATAAAATAAGACCATTATTAAAATATGCTACTTTTAGTTTTGGTATAACTGCTTTGAATGAACTTAATAGACTCTATAATAAAAAATCTATTAGAGAAGATGGAGAATTTCCATTAGAAGTAATGAGATATATTAATAAAAAAATCAAAGAATTTAAAGAAGAAGATAATATACTCTTTGCACTGTACGGTAGACAAATTTGCCGTATTAAAACCACTAAACCTGCTAAAGGGTGTAATACATTTATGTATTGCTAACGGTCAACTAAATCGAAAGATTAAGGTGGTAAGAGAGCCTAAGTCCTTAATGGATATGGTAATACCGTGCTAATATTAATAATTAGTGTAGAGGACATCGAAAAGGTACTATAATATATAAGCTTTGTATTATAGGAGTAACTGAGTAGAGTAGAATAGGAGATTAGCACCTATTTGAAACTGGTGGAACTATTTAGCAAATAGTTAAGATATGTTGCAATGTGAAACGTAAGAATATAGAAATATATGTACACATTGAGTCCTGCCGAGAATTTATGCGGAGTACAAGTAACTCAATTCAGAAAAAAATATGGCATAGTTGAAAATGTATCTGATAGAGATTATGTAAGTAATAGTTTTCATTGTCATGTTACAGAAGATATGACTGGAATTGAGAAACAAGATAAAGAATATAGATTCTGGAATCTTTTAGAAGGTGGAAGAATCCAATATGTAAAATATGATTTGCCATATAATCTCACGGCAATAAAATCTTATGTTAGACGAGCTATGTCTATGGGATTATACGAAGGTGTAAATTTTGTACTTTGTTACTGTGAAGATTGTGGAACTGAAGGAACTGATATAGATGTATGTCCAAAATGTGGTTCCCATAATATGACAAAAATAGAAAGGATGAATGAACAATATCTGTTCATCTAAAACCTCTTTAATTGCTGGGACGAACTTGTTAGGTCATTGATACCAAAGTGTAATAATTCAATGAATAGAGTCAATCAGCAGCCAAGACCTAAATATTTATTTAGGTAAGGTTCAACGACTATCGAAAGCATAGCTTAAGAGAAATACTTAGGTGAAGAAGCGAGTAGAGTACATTAGTATTTAACTAATGGAAATGGGAGGCATAATATATTTGGTAATAGAATATGTTATGAAGATATAGTCTGAACTATATAGAGATATATAGATTAACATAATGGGTTATTTGTCATATTCCAGAGTTCATGGCGATACAAGATTAAATAAAGCCAAGATGGCTGAAATAAAAGAGCGTAAAAGTATGTAAAAGATAGTAGAGGACGGTGGATGCTTTATCCACCGTCCTCTACTAATGTATCTAATTTTTTACCAACTAGCTATTTCTCTTTTCATCATTGGTAATTGTCTTTGAATTTTATCAACATATTTTTTCAATCGAGATAATCCTATCTTTCCACCAATATGATTTGACCCTATTGTTAAAGCTGTTCCAATACCAATAGCTCCACCAATATAGCCACCTATTCTTGATTTATGTTCGTCCAATTTAATTTTATTGATATTTCTTGTAATATTGCCAATATTACTACTAGCTTGTTTCATTCTGTCATCAGAATTTTCATTAGAAGATTGATTCGGATTGGTGTCTGTACTAAGATGATGCTCTTTCCGTTTATTAAAATTATTTTTTATATCATTATATATTTCTTCTTTATTTTTTTTCTGTTTATCCTTTGCTTTTTTATCTACTTCCTCTTTTGCACGTAATTTAGATTCTTCTAATTCACGCTGTTCTCTATGTAGTCTTTCTTCTTGTTTTTCTTTAAGAGAATCATAACTATCACATATTTTTCCCAAATATCCTTTTAATTCAGTATACTTATCATTATATTCCCCATTATTAACAAGTAGTTTGAATTTGGAAAATAGTTGTTTTTGTCCTGGAGATAAAAGATCTTCATCTTCATATACTTTTAAATAATTACAAGTATCAACATATTTTTTATATTGCTTTAGTACATCACGTAGAGTATTTTCCCTTAATCCCACCCAATATAGATCGGTATCCTTAGCATTATTCTTAATAAATCTGTAATCTCCAGGCACGATCTTATATTGATGGTCAAATTCTTTACGGAAATTGTTCAAGTTCCCAGAATTCATTTCTTTACGAATAAATTCTAATAGTTCATTAATATCATCGGCATCACTCTTCTCTATTAATTTTCGTTCCATATAATACCTATATAATTCATTGGTATATTCACTTTCTGTCATCACATCTTTAGTTTTAATATTATATCCAATAATTACACCTAATAATGCAAAAATACTGGCACATATTGCTCCTAATCCAATATCGTATTGAATAAAATCTCTAGGTTTCATGGAATTTAATAACTTCTTAAGTACATTGGTATCAATTTCTATAAGTTTTATATATTTCATTCCATCTATTTTATTTTTGTCTTTCTTGGCTTTTTTAAATTTATTAATATTACTCTTAATTTTTTTGAGTAATGACTTAACCACGTTATTTTTAGTATCAGCCATAATAATTATCCTTTCTTATAAGCTTAAATATTAAAGATTTGTTTTTTTTTGTATAAATGGGGTAATGATATATTATAAAAACGAGAGGAGGTATAAAATGAAAAATTTATCATCATTAATGATATTGATACAAAAATCTTCTAGTAACGATCAAAAAGAATACGAAAGATTATTATCTTCATTTAAAAATAATTTGCGTATTATGATAAGATTATATTATGGAGCTTCTATATTAGATAATTCATTTATAGAAACAGGTAAAATTAGTAAGTTAAGTATTGATAATCTCGATAATGAATTTCATATTCATAAAGTAAAGATAACATCAAAGCAGTTTAAAGAAAATCTTATGATAAATATATTATCTTTACTTGAAAAGAATATTGATATTATTATTGAGAATATAATTATTGCTAATGAGAAAAATATAAAATTATCTGAGAAAATATCTTTACTTATGCAAATAAATGACTGCTTGATAAATATGGTTGATGATATTGAATATGATTGTAGTTATAAACAAGAATTTATTAAAATAATAGAAATGTTTATGATGTCTTATAACAACTCATCATCCATTATGAAAATTCTTAATAAAGAACTTGGGAAGCTTGAAGACTTTTGTGAAACTAACAACAAGTTATTATTTAAAGGAAGCATTTCCGATGATATTATATTACAAAATTTAATATTACTCTCATATGTTTTATGTACTGGAAATACTTCATTAAAGAAAATTTTGTATGTGCCTGAGAAGGTTAATACTAAAGATAAAGTTGCTATTAAATCGTTATTTGAATCATTAGGATGTTTAATTAATGAAAAAGGCAAGACATATATCTTTAAATGTTTTGAGATGTCTTATCCTTTAGTTAGAAGTCAGTTTTATGATTATGAATATAATAATGATTTGAAATGTGGCATAAACGCTATGTTATTATTGAGTTTTCTTTCAGAAAATAAGAAACTCGTATCATATATAAATAAGCTTATATGATAAAGTGTACTATAAAAAATAATAAGACCACAATGGTCTTATTATTTTTTTATTCCCTTCCATATACAAAAAAAACAAATCTTTAATATTCAATTATAAACAAATCTTTAATATTCAATTATATAAGAAAGGATAATTATTATGGCTGATTTTAATGAATTGTGTAATTTGATAAGTTGTTACAAAGAATCATATAGTTATTATTACGAAGATGCTGAAAATGAAGCTAAAAATAATGTGCTAGATTTTAAACAAAAATGTCAATCTATAAAGCGTATTATTAATACTTGTAAGCAAGATGTTAATAATGGTAATATAAAAGCTGCAAGCAGAGATTTGGAATTTGCTAAAAATGAATGTGAAGAACTTAAAGAAATAGGAAGTCAAATAAGAAATCAGGATCTTATGCTAGTTACTGGATCACTTATGGCTTTATCTGCCGCAGTAAATGGTGCTTTTGGATGTGCGATTGGCGTTCTAAGTGGAATACTCCCTTCTGCTGTAAAATTTACTAAAAATCTTTTTACGGCAGATGGCGATTTTAGTATTGACGACGATATGGATAAAATGACAAGAAATTATAAGGTTGGAAAAATTGGTGGAACTGTTGTTGGAGCAGGTGTTGGAGCATTAGCAGCATATAAGAAGTATAATGCTAAGGCAATTATAAATAGGGAAATAGCAAAGATAGAACGTAATATATCTAAGATTGAAGGACTTGTAAACAGAGCTAAAAATAAAATGGTACAATAGAATAGTATATAGATACAATATAGACTTTTAAAAGTCTATATTGTATCTATATTTATAGATTCAGGTTATTTAAACATGTTGTAAAGTGTTGCAGAACCAGCTTTTCCATCACATACTAAACCTTTATTCATTAATTGATATTCTTTAACAAGGTCTATTGTGTTTTCTGAATATTCTGTAGATACCTTACTTCCATTGATAATATTCTTCACATCATATTTATTGACATATAAATATATATGAATAATATAAGTTATTAAACTAAATCCTTCTTGATTATTCTTCATAACTCCCCATGAAGGACAAGCTGCCTTGGTTTTTTGACCGTAATTTCCATCTACTGAAATATTAGCCCCATAGTATTTATTATAAATTGTTTGAAGAGCTTTTACAGTAGTCTTTTTTGTAGTAGGACCATAGTCTCCATCTACTTGAATACTAAGACTCAATAAATTATTTAACCATGCCTGATAATCTTTAACGATAACATTACTTTCAGTTTCATTTACAGAAGTATCAATAGTATCGTAATCTACAAAATCAGGTATTCCATAATAATACCATCTATTTGTCTTAAGGTTTTCTTTATACACATTCATTCTGGAACTTCTCATTTCTATAGTTATTCCATTTCCAAGATAAGCTCCAACATGAGTTAAATTCTTATTAAATACCAAACAGACTAATCCACGAGGAATACTTGCTATTGGTCCTGTACTTTTACAAGCATTAAAATATCCTTTAGCAGTTCTATCAATGCCAGAAAGTTTGTAAATTGAACCAGAGCAATCAGCACCGATTTTTCCCTTACCTTCTCTATATTTGTTGTCATAATAATCCTTAGTATATGTAATGGATCCAAATGACTTATAAAGTTTATCTGTAAGTTCTTTGGTTATGGTTTCTCCATTTGCACCCCATAAATATATTGCACCACTATTATAAAGATTATTATACCAATCCCTAAATTCTTGTTGCGAAACCTTTTTCATAATATCACTCCTTATTCTTGCAATTACTGTACTTGCCATTATATGGCTTTCTGTTCCATAAAGTAGCTTCTTTAATCTTTTCAGATCTTTTCTTCATTTCATATATTGTAAGATCCGATATATTACTTCTCTTTTTACCCATAAGCTCTAAAGTCCGATAAAGACCACCACACCTTCCTTTTATACTTTTCTTATATAACAGTTTTTGTATCTTTAAAAACAAATTTTTAAAAATATAAGAAAAGAAGGTGATAATAATGAATATGTCTGATTTGATAACACGTATTAAATTAGATATGGGAATTTATGCAATAGCTCTTCCTTTTCCAAATGTAGATAAGATGATGGCAGATATTATTAAAAAAATAACTCTTAGAGTATACTCACAATATTTCCCATTAGAAGAAACTGTAAGGAAATCTTCTAAAGAAATTCAGGTATACTTTACTAAAAGAGATTATACAGATGTTAAGTTAGATCTTGCACCTGGAGAAGAAGTTATTGAGATAGAAGATATTTATTATGATGATACTGATCTTGCAAGAATGGGATATTATGGAACAACCCTTCCACAATTTCAATATAGTAATTTACAAGATTTACTTATGAGTAATGTAAGTATGAATCTTTCTAATTTAACTATACCAAAATTAACTTGGGATTTTAATCCTCCAAATAGTGTTAGAATATATAACCTTTATACAGGAAGTATATTTATAAAGTACCTAAAGCTTCATGATCCATCCCTTGCATCAATTCCATATTCACAAGAAGAGTCATTTTTTAAATTAGCTGAACTTGATGTGAAAAAAGTATTTTTCCAAATGATAAAGCACTATAATGAACTTGAGAGTGCTCATGGAAGAATAAATCTAAAGATAGATGATTGGGAACAAGCTGATTCAGCAAGAGCAGATATATTAAGAGAATGGGATGAGACATTCCATCTTGATAGAAAAACTATATATTATGCATAAAAAAAATAAACTCTCTTAATTGATAAATTCAATTAAGAGAGTTTATTACAAGTTACAGATACACACTAGAGATAACAATTAAAGCTTGTACAATATACATTTGTCTATATCTAGTATGTATCCTGGTCCACTAGCAACCTCCTTGTTGTAGTGAACCCCGGCTTCGTCCACTATATGAATTTTGTTCTCATTCATATAGTGGACGAAACCTTCAATTTCATTCCACCAGTCAAACTCATGTATTGCTTCGAGTTTGCTGGCGTCAGTGATCCCCTTCTTAATGTACACTGTAGAGTCATGTGGGATTCTAACAACGTCTGTTGGCTCAGTAGCACCTTTAACAATATCATTCACCATGTTCATCATGGTGAGTTTTGTTACGTCATTATTATTTAAATTCTTCATATTTACCTCCATGGACGGCTCTTGATGCTATCTCGCACCGACCTAACCTTCGACGAGGTTAGGATTTTTTATTACTATTTCAGGATCATATAAAGCTAACCACCTTTGTGATTAATTATGGTACTTTTGTACCACTTTATAAATCCTTAGTATTAAAGCTAG
>Ga0326511_10000016_pt1 | contig 130158 bp, 121 predicted proteins | sample 0_2496_0518_D_FD_203701 | JGI IMG/M metagenome (GOLD analysis project Ga0326511, IMG submission 203701) | Bovine rumen microbial communities from UC Davis, California, United States - 0_2496_0518 | ecosystem: Host-associated > Mammals > Digestive system > Stomach > Rumen | place: USA...
ACTAGGGGGTGGGTATCGTGGTAAAAAGTGGAAATTAATGTAATAGTCCCCCTCATAGGGTTAAAAATGAGATAAATACTAGAGTATTAGTGTAAGTTAACCAACGGCTATTTAATACTTTAAAGCGATAAAATCATACTACTGCAATAAGTATGATTTTTAGCAGTTTATTATAATTCTTTTAAAGAAAATATTTTTTTGCTTATATATATAGAATATAAAAATACATATTTAATTAATTGAATAAGTTGATGTATTCTGGCATATGGTAAAGTTTAGTAAAATATACAAGGTTATATTTTAGTGTTGGTAGGTATATCAAAAATGATATAACTATATATTAAAACTTTGATAACACAAAATTAAAAAAAGTATTGCAATTTCTGAATTAATATGTTATACTCTAGTCACAGTTAAGGAAAGGAAAACTACAGAGTAGTTTACAGGTAAACAGAAATGACAGAATTAACACAAAAAGAATTAATTGAACTAGCAATAACAGGAGCAAGACAGTTAAGTATTCAATTCTATGAATTGTGGGAGAAAACAGAAGATAGCTTCTTTCTAGAGCGTTTTAATAAATATGTTGATATAACAGACGACTTAACCAAAGAACGATTTAAAGATATAAAATAAAATAGCATTGCAATTTATGACTTAAACAGTTAAGGAACAGACGGAACCCATCTGACGACTTGTTAACCGTCTTATCTTAACTATTTCATCAGTCTATTCATTTACTATATTCAATATTCAATATTCAATATATAGTATCTTATCTAGTTTATGTTCAAACAATGCTGTATTAGGACGGCTGTATAATATCCTAACGAACCTTAAAAATTGGATATTGACATATAGAGTATAACTTATCAACATTACTGTTAATCAACTAACAATATGTAATATATGGTTAGTCAGGTAATTAATATTAGATTATGTAATATAGTTTAATATCTTGTTGGACTTGGCTAGTTAAGTCAAGAAACTATATCTATATGTTACAATACTATCTATCAGTTAGATAGGGTGTGACCTACACATATAGGGGTGTCGTGTAATTACTTGCGCACGGCTGGGAGCGAACGAGACGGAGAGAGTCGGTTATACTCTCTACCCAAGAACGGAGCTATAAAGGAACCACACTTTGGCACGGTGTGAAAAGTTAAAGTAAAACTATAACTAACTTTATGATTAATTATAAAGTTTTGATATAGCACATTATTATTCAATTGATAATGTGCATTTATGAAAACTTTATAAACTCGCTTGTAAAATACAACAACAAAACTATACAAGCGTTTTAAATTTCTGTACATTTTGGAGGTACATATTATGAAAACAACTACAACTACAATCAGTACAACAATGAAAGCCGACAAATTACCTATTATTGGTGATAGCAATGTATATTTTGCATTGCAGAGTCTACAAACTGAAACTATGCAGAACGCAACTGTTTCAGACTTACGCAACAATCAGTTACAGGCTATTAATACTTTTAGTAGCCAACTGGCTGATTATGAAGGTGCAATCTCTATTGATTCACCTGAATTTCTTCAAGTGAAAAAATTAGAATTGAGCATTAAAAACTTGAGGGATATTATTAATGCTAGTCTCAAGAAAATCAATGTTGATTTTATAGCCAAACAAGTAAAGGTTTATCAAAAAGCCTATGATATCCCTAAGACTCTATTTACTATTTATTCTATTTATAGAATAGAATTGCATCAGGGTGATGCATTTGACCCTCAAAAATGGTGTATCCGTTGCATCGGTAGAGAGCCAAACGCAAAGGAAATAACCACTATTTTAGGGGAGAAATTTAGCACTAAATTATATAATGGTGCTGTAAATACCCTATTAGCGAATACCATTCTATGGGGAGTTACTAACAGTGGACTACACTTATCCGCCACTGAAAAAGCAACCCTAAAGAAAAATTTAGACGAACGTTTTAACAATACCGCTCAGAGTCTAAAAGCTCTAAAGGGTAGCATCAACCGCACTAAAGAATTATTGTATCCAGAGTATAACAAAGAATACGGCAATAAAGCACGGTTTGAATTGTTGTACCGTGCTATTACAGAGGTAAACCTAAAAAATGGTAATACCCGTATTACCAACGCAACAATTAGAAATGCTAAAAATTTAATTCCTAGATTTTTACACTGGCATTTATGCAATATCAAACCACATATTGCAATATCTAAAACTAAAAAAGTGGCAAAAGCCACCAACGGCAAATATTATATTATCAATGGTAGTTTAGATTGATAATTGATATTGAAAAGCCTACCCATTCTCTGGGTAGGCTTTTTTAGTACAATTTTTTTTATTATTATAGGAAAATTTCATACTAAATTAAAATATAAAAAGTCTTGCGTATTGTTGTGGGCTTTTTATAAACCAACTAACTAAAGCATATTTTGACTATTATATTAAAGGTATAGTACACTATAACTATAACTATGCCTTTAATAGTTTAGTTAAAATTTTTCAATGGCTAAACTAAATTTTTAACCATTTAAGGAGGTGTATATTATAGGTGAAAAACTTTTAAGTCTAAAGGGTTTATATCAAATACGCAACTATATAGGTGCGTACTGGTTTGAATCTAAAGACTTAACCAAACTAGAAAAGACTTTTAAAGCCTATTCAACACCACAAAATATAGACGATATACAAAGTATTTACGGCTTTTTATCATTATGTTTTAGTGGTGCTATTGAGAATAGGAACTACACTTTTTATGTAGGTATTAACAAAAATAATGCTTTATGGAGTGTTGCACCATTTGAAAATGATAATGCCTTTACAACAATTTTTCTAGTTAAAATTAACAAAACAGATACAGAGTCAACAGTTACTTTGTATCTAGAAAAACTATGCGTGTAGGTTATACGCATAAGTAAAAGCAAGGGGATTACTATTATTATTATAGTAATTCCCTTGAATTATTAAAGGAGGTAACGCAAAATGAAATATAAAACCTACAAAAAATGGGAGTGCGTACTCTCATTGTGTAAAGGAGTGGTTGGTACTGTACTATTTATGTGTGTACTATTTGGTACACAATATATCGTTAGTGTTATGTAAGCGTAAATGGAATACATTTCCATTGACAACTACAACTACAAATGATACAATGACAACACAATACAAAAATCAATACACTATGAAATGATACATAGAATGGCTATTTATTCTTTATGTATTGCCTTATCCTAGTGCGTTAAAAATGGACAAGGTTAGTTTTGTGTTAGTTGTTGTGAGAATAAATGGTGTTCCAAACTTTCTATGTATCATTTTGCAGTGTATTGTTAAACCGTTAAAACAAAATATAATCAATCATACATCAACCAAACCTAGTTATTTTTATCTATTATGCACAAAATAACTAGGCTTATTTTTTTACTAACTCAAATTGCAATTTATGAGTTAGTCATTGAAAGGAAAATGAAAAATGAAAACTACAGAAAGAGAAAGAAAAATTTTTAGAAGAGTAAAAAAGGATTACCTTTCTAAAATTGATAAGTGCAGCGTTAACTTCTATGAGGTTTATACTGTGGATGAGGTAGGAAAGCTCATCTTAATGAGCTTTTCAAAGAGTTTGAAAAAGGCTATTAAGTCTTTCTTTATAACTGCAAATAATTCAAGAAAAGTTATTATGGTTTATAGCCATAATAATGTTAATGGGGAAGAAATAATCTTAACTTCTGATTGTGGTGTAATATCCCACAAGAAGTTAAGAGAAGTTTATACTTCTCCGAATAATAATCAGCTTTTTGACTATAATACAATGAATTTTGTTTGTAAAAGATAAGAAAGGAATGTACATTATGTTAGATATTAGAGGATATAAAAACCAGCCTATTGTGGGTGTAGCTCATATTTGCAATAGAGGTGGGTTTGTATTCTATGAACCACTAGAAGATGACAAGCCTGATGACTTTGAAACCTACTATATGGTAGGCATCGAATGGATGGACGAGCCTATTAGCGATATTCAATTATGCAGAGTTGAGTATGAGTTAGTAGAAGATGACTGTGGTGAGCCCATTGATTTAAGGGCTTATGTAGAATACGGTGACAACCGTATTTATCTAGATGAGGTTGAGAGTATAAAGGAGAGTTTTGTATGAGCGTTGAAAGACTAAGTCATACAAAGGTGTTAAAATTTTTGCGTGATGAAGTGGTGCGTGATATTAGTTTGTATGATACGGACTACATCGACTCACTTAAACTCACACCTGAGTATGTTGAGTATAACAACAATGGTATGTGCCTTGTGTTGTTGAGAGATAATGATTGGAATTGGTATAAGTGTACTGGTTCTATTATGTTTTATGTATTGTAATTTAAAGGAGTAATGAATTATGTTAAGCATCAGAAGCAAGTATTTTTACGGTAATAAGGTTAGTGATTATGGACTAGAAAAAGGCTATGTTGATTATGGAACTTTAGCCAAGTCTTTTCAGTGTGTATTGAATAATGACATCATTGCAAAAACAGAGGGCGTTATTGGTTACTGGGAACAAATCTCAGGTTGGGGTGGCAATGACGATTATATTAATGACAATGGTGATTATAGTGATTATGTTCCAGAGGTATTTCAGTGGTACATAGTTGATGATAATGGTGCTACAATCCTACAAAAAGTCGGAGAGATTGTTTATTACAACGAAGAACTCGATATGTATGTTTGGGGCGTAACTCATTATGGCACTATTTGGGATTATGTTTTGACTGATATTAAGATTGAGTTAGACAACAAGGAGGAATAATTATGTTAATTACAAAAGAATATCAAGGTATTGAATATTTTGATGCTTGGAGTGGTGCAAGATACACCAAAGACAGAATTATTGAAGAAGGAAAAGCAGATGAATTTGACAATTTTGTTGAGTTATATTTTGATGGTGAAGTTGATGAAACAGAATTGAATGATTTTCTATGGTTCGAGGATGAGTTTATATTTTCGGAACTGGGTATTTCAAATAACGATGACGAGGAGGACGAGGAGTAATATGAGAAATAGTGAATATTTGCTTTGTGCTTTGCTTGATTGTGGCTATGCTGATTTAGCAATGCTGGATGATGTTGGATATGATATAGATGACATCATCGAAGAAGCAAGGTTAATGTTTGGCGATATATGTTTTAATAATATAATGGCTGTCATTTTTCAAAAAGGGTTGAGTGACCTTGAAGAGGCTTTTGCAGACAATCAAAATAGAATTATTGATGAGATTGACGAGGAAATCAAACAAATCAAAAACGACTATAAAAATAATTGGCTAGAGGGCAAAGATGACGAAGATTGGGAATTGTCAGAAGAATGGGATACATCAGAGTGTAGATGGGAAGTTGATGATTTAGAACGACTCCGTATGGATTTAGTTGATTTTCACCCAGTATATGATGGTTCATATTTTATAAATTATTTAGATAGTCATATATATATGCCTCATCTTGAATTTTATAGAAAATATATAGGTGATGAAGTGGCAAAGGTTGAAGATGATATGGGAATATCATTTACTGAGATTGATTAGGAGGAAAATAATAGTGGAAAATCAAACAATGAAACAAATGAAACAATTAATCGCTTTTAATAAGTATTACAGACAGATATTTTGGTCAGAACGCAAAATCATTGAGGATTTATTGTTCAGAGAAAATTATACCTATGTTGGTACTGTTAGTGAGTATTCAAGAGAATTAGAAATGGGTAAAGACCCATCTAATACTAGAAAAGCAATTTATAGCTTAAATGAAAAGAATGTAATTAATGTTACATTTGTACAAAAGACCTCAAAAGAGGGTAAGAAAACGAAAGGTAAAACAATGAAGTGCTGTACATTAAATGAAAATTGGATTGGTGTAATAGTTGATATGTTCTTGAATCAAGAACAAAAGGAGGACAAACTGATGAAAGGAGTGTTGATTTATGAGTGATACAGTAATGACAAAATACTTTATGGATGATAATGGTGTGCTAAATAGAGTGCGTATCGTTGAAGATGAGTGTCCTTTCAACCCTAGAGAAGATTGGGGTAACTTAGGTCATATGATTTGCTGGCATAGTCGATATGATTTAGGAGATGAACACAACTACTCAGTAGAAGATTTTAGGGAACAATTACTTCAATGGGATAAGAACCGAGAAGTTGAGTTTCTTCCTTTGTATTTACTTGACCATAGCATTATTACTATTAGTACAAGTGGCTTTTGTGACCCTTGGGATAGTGGTCAAATTGGCTGGATTTATGTAAAAAAAGAAGAAGCTATGAAAGAACATTCTGCAATTAACGAAGATAGTTGGAGAGAGTACGCACAAAATATAATGAATAGCGAAGTTGAAGTATATGATATGTACCTTAGAGGTCAAGTGTATGGTGTAGTGATTGAAGAATATGATAAGTCAGGATTGATTGGCGAATGGGAACATAAAGATAGTTGTTACAGTTGCTTTAGCAACGAATATGGTGACAAACTATTTGAGGAAGTATGTAATCTAGCTGGTGCTGATGTGCCTGATGTACTCTATGACAGCCTTGAAGATTTAGAAAAGATTTATGTAAACAAATAAAATAGCAATTTTAAAATTAAAACTAAAGGAGTAAATAAAAATGAAAGTTAAGGAAATCAAAGAAACAGTTGTAAAGGTAGTAGCAACAAAATACATTGCAGAAGATGGTAGAGTGTTTTGTGACGAAGAAGAATGTAGAAAGTATGAAGATAGTGCGTTATTTGTACTTAGTCAAAATTTGAAGATGAAAAAAATACGCAAGAGTGAATGTATGGACGATGGTTGGGATGAGGAATATGTAAGAGTGTTTGAAGTTCCAACAGAACAAGAACTAGAAAAGTTAAAAAGATATTTATACCTCAAAGCAACTGACGGTATGAGCATTTATCGAGATGGTAAATGGTACAATAATTATGGTTCAGCATCTCTATCTCAAATTGATTTATCTGGTTTGACTTATGGTCATAAGATTATAACATTTTGGAGTTACGAAGATGACTGTTGCTGGATGTATGGCGATGGAAGTCTTGAGGCATATGTTAATTATGCTAAAGAACAAATGGAAAAAGCCATTACAAAAGCATATTCAGATAACAAGGAGGACTAAATATGGTGTATATTAAATTCAAATACAAGGACTTTCTTAGTGACTGGGAATGGAGAGAACAAGAATGTATAGTATCATCAGTTTCAGAATGTAAGAAACTATATGGATTAGGAATTGATTGTGAATATCAAATTATTTTGGTTGAGGAAGTGAAATAGAGGAGTGATATTTAATGTTACAAACGATTATCAACAAAAGCAACTCAATCATCCGTAGAATTGATATGATTACAGAGTATCTACCTAACAACGAGTATGATACAATCATAGCAACTTTAAAGAAAATTTATAGTACTGTAGAAAATGACCGACAGTATGTAAGACAATGGGTTGAAACTTGCTATGAAGATTATAAGGATATGGACACAAAGATTGCTATTGAGCGAACTTTAGATAAGTTATTGGATGAACCTGAACCACCATTTGGAGTGTTTAGAGAACACAAATATAAGTATGACGTTATTACAGATGATAAACAGAATGTTGTTGCTATTAGTGCAATGATTATGTTTTATTGATTGATTAAGGAGTGTTGATGTATGAAGCGTGTAAGCGATAAAGTAAAGATTTATAAGGCTTTGCCTTTGGCAATTTGGCAATTAAGAGATGTTCTGATTAACAAAATGCAAATTGTAGATTTTCTTGAAATCTTTAATACTAATGATGATTTTGAATTAAAGGCTTTTGAATGTGGTTCAAATGATGAAGTATGGGATTTTTATTCTGTCGATTGGTTAGCAGAAGATGTGTCAGATTACCTAATAGATGAAAATATTATATGCGATGCTTTGTCTAGGTATTTTGATATTGATGTAAAGTATGTTCAGCCGATTGCAATAGATTGTGTGTATGTAATGTTTGAAGATAGAAAGGAATGAGAATGTTGATACTAATGCTATCGTATCTCAGTATGAAGAACAATAAAGATGGAAATTTTATTAATTAATGGAGGTCATTATGGTAAATTCAATTAAAAGAGAAATGAATGGTACAATAATCTGTTCAATTAACGAAGATATAAGAAAAAAATTAAGCAGACTGGTGCCTGTTGGTTGTCCTTTTAAAAATTACTCTATGTTTGATTTATTGGTAGATTGGATGACAATGTATGATTGGATTATTTACGGTATGGGGGAAATTTCATTAGTGGATTTTATTGAGATATTGAAAAAGAGAGGTTATGATACGGTACTTGCTTATGGTAATGCAATTATTAATATATTAAAGGATAACAATAAAATATAAGTTTTATTAAAGGAGTAAATGCAAATGGTTACAGATAACAAGAATAAAGGAATTGTATTAAATTATACAAATTTCCTTGACGGAAATCCTGTATGTTATATGATGAGCTTTAGCGATTCTATTGCCAAAGCAAAATTTAATGAAGTAATGGAGGATATGTTTCCATACGAAAGAGAACAAGCAAGATATTATCGTCTAGTCGTATTTAATGAAGGTGATATTTACATAGATGTAAACGAAACAGGAAAGATGTTTTTCTTATGCAGATTTGGGAATATGTTGTCTAGTATGACTAAAGAAAAATTAGAAAACCTACTGAACGGAATGTTTCAGTAGGTTAGATAAAAGTGAGTCCTATTTATGGTACTTTCCATAATTTTTTAATTACAAATTGCTATTTATTGGTTGAATTTGTTATAGAAATATGGTATAATATGGAGGTAAAAATGGAACTTGAATTTGTTAAACCAAATCAAACTTATGTAATTGATACGGAGCAAACCTCACCAGAAAAGTTGTATGATGAAATACACCAAGATGTGTATGATTATGTTGAAGAATTCATTGGTGAGCAAAATAAAGATTATGAAGCGTGGAACAGGAGGGCTGACAATGGCAAGTTGTAAGGATTATATCCACGAAGAAGTGTGCAATTATTTCGACGTTGATTTAAATGAAGAAGGTGCCGAAAAATGCGTATGTTTCAAAGACCGCAACCGTTTTGTGGAGTTGCCGTGTAAGGTTAAGGATTTAATAGACACTATTAGTTCTCATAACGAAATCGTTGGTATTTGGGAAAGGCGAAAGAGCAAAGAGAGGTATTACTATGACAAAGACATACACAATAACAAGCATTGAAAATGTAGAAAATTTAGCAGCTATGTATAAGAGTGGTTACAGAGTAGATTTATTTTAAGAAACGAGGTTATTAAAATGAAAGTAAAAAACAAAAACGGTTACGAACTAGATTTTGACACAGCAGTTGAATTTATGACTGATGAAATCAGAGAACAGGTACACAGTGAAATAGCACCGTGGTGTACAGAACAAGAGTTTTTAACAGCTTATGAAGAAGCACACGAAAAAGCAACAGGCAAAGAGTGGTTTTTGAGTAGTGAAAACCCTTGCTATTAACGCAGAGTGACAGCCCGAAAGGGCTGGTAATGCGGTCAGTCAGACGGTCACAAGTCCGTAAGTTGTAAATCAAAATATATATTAAAGGAGTAAGTATTGTGATTAAGTATGAAATAGTAAAGGGTAGTTTGGAGTTGTGTCATACACACCCATCAGATTGGACTGTTGATGAATTAAAGAATTATTATGATGAAGAAGATAAGTTGGAAAAATATGAAAGTTTTATTGATTCATTTGACACAGAGGATGAAGCAAGAAAATGCTTTGAAACGGAAAAAGACCGTTGCATATCTTTTTATAATTGCAATAGAAAGACTCTTGAATTTGAGTGTCTTTCTATCTGGAAAAATGAATATGATGACGAGGGCGATATAATACAAGGCGATGTTCTTGATGCATATGTAAGTCCAATAAAAACTATATGTAAAAACTATATGAACATAGGAGTAAATAAAATGAGCAAATTTATTATTACAAAAGAGAATGATATTGAAGTGAAAACATATGAAAGAAAATTAGATACAACATATGTTGGCAACGACTTAGAACCAAGTCGCTTCGAGCATTTTTGGAAAGTTATTGGAATTTTCCAAAACAAAAAAGAAGCACTAGAGTGTTTTGAAAAAGAAAAAGCAACTTGTAATACAGTAGCGAAAAGAAAAAACAAGACTACATATATCGAATTTGATATGGTTTGTATGTGTGAGATTGAAGATGACTATGAGGACGAATACGGAGAAATCTGCATTGGTGATGAATACTATGGTGATGCTTTGGATTATTATATTGCACCATACAAAGATGAAGATGGTGTGGTTGAGATTAGGGAGGCTTAATAAAGTTAATTGATACAAAGGCATTAGCTGAAAAAGGAGAAGTTAAAAACGATGATGAGGCTTTCTTTATTGGGAATCATCATATGTAAATAAAAGTCCAATTTTAAACAAAAGAAAAACCACACTAAGCACCTTTCGACAATCCTTAGTGTGGTTGTGCAGAATATCGCTTATCAACAATATATGGGATAACTGCATTTGTATTATAGCATTTGCTATATAGATTGTCAAATAAGAAAATAAAAATAAAGAAAAATATTTATAAAGGAATGGTAAGATAATATGATTATTGCAATTTTAATTTTATTGTTTGTTGGTTGGGTAGTGTATGAGTTATGGTTAAATCCTATGATACCATACTATGAAAACCAGAAAAAATATAACGAGGAATTTTTAAAAGAATACCCTAAAGGTACATACATTACTCTAGAGTGGAAATACTTTTGTGAGTTTAGGGATGAAGCAATTAAAGAATATGAAAAAAGAAAAGGTAAGAAGCTAGTATTAGATGATGGCTGTTGCACCAGCACATTTAATTATCAACATTTATTAAGAGTAACAGATATTTTAGACAAAGCTCACGAGAAATTAGAAAAAGATGGTTATACACCTTTAATTAATAAATTATTTATGCTACCTAGTGGACTTGGAACATACTCTAATTGGGTTGAAGCAAAAGGAGATGACGAAGCCTTTACTTGGTTACTGAGAAAAAAATGGGAAAATTTTTCAAGTTGGTCTATTAATTGTAAGTTACAAAAATTAGGAGTTCCAATTGAAGATGTGAGAAACCCCTACAAAATTGACGAAATGAAACCACAATCTTTAATAGATTGGGAAAATTCTCAACCTAATAACTATTGGGGATAAAGATAAGTCCCATTTTTGGGACAGTTAAATTTCACATATTGACAAACATATAAAAACTTATTATAATTAAAAATAGAACAGATGTTCGATTATGTGAATATCTGTTCTATTAATGAGGTATTGACTATGACAAATAACAATCAAGTAAGTATTAATACTAATTCTTTGGTTTCATTGCTACAAATGGAGAATCAAAGGCTAAAAACACAGTTAGACTATGAAAAGAAGTTAAGAGTGGAAGCTGAAAAGAAAGTTATTGTTCTAGAGGAGCAATTAACCAAGAAGAAAAGAAAGAAAAAAGAAAGTGCCAACCAAGAATACTCCCCTTATAAATGTAATGGGCGAAAAAAACCACAAAAGACTGACCCTATAACAAGCAGAGAAGATTATATTCGTATTCGTGAAGCTCTATTAAAACAAGCTAATGGCGTAAGAAATGCTACTATTTGGACTTTAGGGATTGCATTAGGTCTGAGAGTATCAGACTTAGCAAAATTAAAATGGAAGTATTTTCTTGATGAAGATTTATCTTTTAAAGTTAAGACTGTTATTCACGAGCAAAAAACTTCTAAATTAAATAATATTTACATTACGGAGATTATACAAAAAGCATTGCTAGAATATATGGCTTATTTGAATTATAACATTGATATGGACGACTTTATCTTTAAAGGATATAGAGATGGATACCTTAAAGAAAACACCATATACACTAAATTAAAGCCATTAAATGAGCAATTAAACTTGCAATTTCACTTAGCTACACATACAATGCGAAAGTCATTTGCTTGTATTGCAGCTTGTTGTGGAATAACAAAAGTTGATATGAATACATTACCTGTAGTTCAAGGTTTACTTAACCATAGTAGCCAAACAGTTACTATGAGATATTTAGGCATATTTGACACAATGTATGAAGAAGCAAGAGAGAAGGTGAGTGATTTTCTTCTAGGAAAGACAAATATTAATAAATTGATTATGACCAATGATAGCACTAATCAAGTTTATGACAAAATTGTTAATATGCTGGATGAGATTATTCAACAGCAATAAGACAACAAGAAGGAGAAGATGGGAATGGATTTATACAACGGACAACTGCCAGATATGTTACATCAATGTGGTGAAGATGAGTTAAGTTCATCTACCCCAGATAGGGTGATGTTTATTTTTATTGGTGATGAAGATTTTTTAGATTTGTTACAAGAGATGAAAGACAGCTACATAGAAGATGGCATTTTAATTGGTTATGAGCGTTTTAAAATATTAAAAAAATTTAAACTATTAGTAGCAAAACTTTCTGATATTGTATCGTCAGGAGAGAGTAATCTAATCGCTTTTTTGGAAAAGCAAGGCATATTTAATGAGCAAATTATACAAATGAAAACATTTGTATTTAGTGATGTTCTACAAAAAATGAAATTATTATAAAATAAGTAACATATGCGTTGACAAAATTTAATTTATGTGTTACACTTTAGTTAAGTTAAATGGTTGTTATTAACAGGAGTCAATGCATATGTTAAATAATATAAATAATTTTAAACAATTTTGTGAGGATGTAAAGCAGCATAAAAAAATAAAAAAGCAATCTATTGCTTTTGCAAATGCAATATTTGAAGATTTTATGATAAATTATGAAAAGTATTGTGAATGTAAGGTTTCTGTTTCTAATGTAATAGAAATATGCACCAAAGCTGTTGCTAATGTAAGTAGCGTTACTTACGCTTCTACCATTTATGCCGAAGGCATTTCATTGTTATTACAATATTTAGCTTTCAATAATATGATTGAAGAAAGCGATATTTCCAATATTGTTGATAACATTAATTGGAAACAGGTAACATTAGAAGCTAGTGTTAAAAACACTTGCTTTGTAAGTTTAGACCAATGTATAAGTTTTGTCAAAGGTGTTGTCAATTCTATTGGCAATATGGAAAATGATGCACTAAGTATCATTGCCTTGTGCATACTATTTTGGTATTTCCCTCAAAAGGAGAATAAACCTATTAGTATGATATTAAAAGCAGATTGTAATGATGTGACTAACACTATTACTTGCGATGGAGTAAAAGTAAAATTGCCTATTAAGTATTACCAATTTATTAAGGCGTTTAAAACAATGGAGCATTATCAGGGTTTGACCACCAGTCCTAGAAAGAACTCTTTTTGTATGATGCCTTCTGAGTATTTGTTTAGAGGTCGTAAAAAAGCTCATTTGACTGGACAAAATTTAACAGAATCTATAATGCATTTTAATAACATTGTTACTAAAATTATTGATGATAAAATATTAAATATCAAAGGCATTAAAAATAGCTCTTTCTTTAATATGATATATGAAAATGAGGTTAGCGAAGGTCGTATAACATCACTAAACTTTACAGAAAGAGCAAAACAAGCCTTACAAGAACGAGGCATCAAATTAACTTCTACAATGCTATTCTATATAAAAGACGGTTATTTTGTATGGAGAAAAATATATGCCAACGATTTAAAACAAGAATTTGCAAATAAATAAATAAAAAAAGAACCACATTGTATTAGTTTCCAGACCAGACAATGTAGTTCTTAACGGTAAATATAGCAATACTTATGCACATAAGTACCACTATACTTTTTTGAAATAGCAATGGACTAACCATACCTATTTCTATTTAAGAATAACATATGTGGAATATAATGTCAACCCAAAATTGAAAATTAAAGAAAGGAATTTTAAAATGCTAACAACTGTCAATTATAGTTATGACAAATTAAATAAACTATGTTCAGTAGTGAGAAATTCTACACAAGCAGAACATCTAAGAGGTACTATCAGGGATAGTGCTTTAAATAAAAGTATCACCAGAGAAGAACAGAAAGTGCTATTAAATGTGTTGAAAGATAGAAGTATGATGGAATGGAGTTAAAAAGTATTAAATCAAAAATTATTGCAACTATCGTTGCTATTGCACTAGTTATTATGGTGCTATTTTTCGTTGGTTGTGATAATACAAATAATTCAGTTAGAGCTAATGATGATGTGTTTGTAACAGTTTCGTGTAAGAGTGAATATCAGATTGTTTATGACAAAGAAACAAAGGTTATGTATGTAATGTCCAATAGTAGTTATAATATGGGCAATTTTACAATGTTAGTTAACGCAGATGGTACACCGAAGTTGTATAAAGGAGAGTAAGTTATGAATATTGAAATTAAAGATAATCGTGTAGTTGTCCAATTAAGTGAAATTAGCTATGGTGAATGTTTTGAAGTTGATAGTTCAGCAAAAAATTACGCTGATGGGTTTGTTGACAGATATTTTATGAAAATTAAAGGTACTGTTCCTAACAAACCAGATGATATAATGCTTGTCGATATAAGGAATGGAGAAACATACTCATTACCTCGTCCGACTTTGGTATATCCAATACGAGCAAAAGTTGAGGTGAAATTATGATTGATTCAGAAAAAGTCACGATTGATTTACAAGCAACGGAACAAATAAAGCCAATAAACGAAATATCTTATGGTTCGATTTTTGTTCTTGGGGAGGAATTTCAAGAAGATAAAATTCTCTCTGAGGAATATGTTGTTGTGCCAGAACTACTTGAACAGCCATTAATGAAGATAAGAATATTTATGAGTAGCAATTTTGAAAAATATAACTTCGTTGTTGGCTTATATGATGGTAGTACTTATGCAGTGAATAAAAATTTCAAGTGTAAGTTAATTGAAATAACGAACTTGTCAAAAGTGGAGGAACAATAATGAAAATAATTGGTAAGAACGATACTAAATTTATGTTCCCAGAAATCAAAGATATTATTGATAAATATTGCGTATCTTATGAAACAAAATCATACCCATCAGACAGACCTTCATACAGTCGTTTAGAAATTACTTTGTATATTAAAACACCTATCGTTGCACAACCAGTAAAATTACGCTTATATGATAAAAAAGATAATCATTTAAAAGCAGAGCCTTTTAAAAATTTAACTGCTTTAGATTTTGCAATAGCACTTGAAAATTTTCTTAACGGGTATGACGATGATGACGAGGAGGAAATTGGTTATGAAATTGGTTATCTAGTAAAAAATATGATGAGTATAAATGAAAATACGACCATCAAAGAAATTCTAGATAGTTTACAATTCAAATTTGATATATTAGGAAAGCTCAGTGATAATTTAACGAACAGATTATTACCTTATTGTGATGTTGACAATGGTGATAACAATTATAAAATTCAGCAGTTTAGGATGGAAGTTTAAAATTAGAGTTTTATTTAAAAAGGGAGGATAACTAATGAATGATTTTAAAAAGAGTGATTTAAAAACAGGTTACATATTGACTTTTGATGATGGTAGAAAAGGTATTGTTATTAAAGATATTAACGGCGATGCATCACAATCTTTAATTCTTTTTATTAAAGACAATAAGGTTGATGATTTTGTCCGTATGGATACAACATCAGATGATTTATATTGTCGCAAAGGAGCATATAGAGAGAAAAACATAATCAAAGTTGAGAAATTAGAAGATGGGTATTTATTAGGTGGATTACTAAAACCATCTTGGAATTTGTTTGATATTAATTCTATTCCTAAGAAGTCTGTATATAATAGAGAATCGGTTTTACGCAAAGGTGATACTTTTTATGTGATAGAAGATAATAAACCTTTTTTTATTGAATGTGTTGTTGATGAAATTTATATTACAGATGATACAACAGTTGTAGTTGATACTAAAGGGAATGAATACAACGCCCAGAATATATATACCACTGAAGGAGAAGGTATTAAAGCCTATTGTATATAAAAGTAAGATTTTATTAAAATAAAAAGGGGCAAAACAAAGTCAGCAACCCACTACTTTAGTCGTGGGAGTGTCAGTAAAGTATTTAGAAGATACAATAATCTTTTCTGGTAAAGCAGTCAGTCCATATCTTAATGGACAAGTTAATGGTGCTAAATTAGTAATTTCAAGAATTAAAGATTACAAAGAAGATAAACGAGATGGATATAAAGAAGGGGATAGATAATGAGTAAATGGGTAAATTTGGATGATTTATTAGAACTTCGTCAAAATGTAAGATTACTTGATGAAGGTGGTTGGGATGAAGATATACAAGCTGTACCTGTTGAAGCGATTAAAGGATTGGCTAAGTTAGATATTGTTAGGTGTAAAAATTGCAAGTTTTATGGTGCAAATATGATACCTTCGGTGCGTTCATTGGGGTTTAGCCATCATTGTTGTCGGAGTTTTAGTTATAGTTGTGCTACAAAGGAAAGCGACTTTTGTAGTTATGGGGTGAGAAAAGAACAATGATAATTGAGCTTATTATGAAAGCCGTTATTGGTCTTGTTATAGGATTTGTAACTGGATATGTTGGTGGACTTATCTATGACCATTTTACTAATAAAAAACATAATATTAGTAAAAGAAAGGTCAAGGGTGATAACAATATAGTTGTTCAAAATCAAAAGGCAAAAAGGAGTAATGATTTTAATGGCTCATAAACATATATCTATAGATACATATACTTGCGATATTTGCAACAGAGAGGTTAAGGATTATGCGTTTCATACATTAGAGGTCGATAAATCAGAGCGTTGTGATTTAAGATGGATTTTAATGCACAGAATATATGGCAAAACTTCATATCAACGTTTAGAGGTTTGTAATCAATGTTATTCAAAGTTAAGGAAATATGTTAAAAAATTAAAGGAGAAATGATAATATGTCTAATAAGTATTATGAAGTTTATGATGATGGTACAAGGAATTGGTATAGTGCTAATATTTCAACTTCCTACATAAGAGATAAAACGAAAGCATTTCTTGAGGAGAATGATATTTATTATGATTGTTGCGAACATCGTGACGGTTGGTTATTTGAATGTTTTACAGACAAGTACGAAGAAATTATACTAGACAAGTTCTTCAAAAAACTTGGTGTTCCAATATACGATTAAAAGATAGCAAATAAAATCCAAGTTTTATTGTTGAAAAGGGGGAATAATAATGGCTGAATTTGTTTTATTAGATGAAGTAGAAAAGAATTGTGGTGCAAAAATGGATAAGGAGTGTTGAAAAATGCCTTGTAAAAATGCGATTTACAATATTCGAGTTACTGCGTTGATTGCGTTTATGTAAAAACAGGACTTAATTTGAGTGATGAAGAATATCACGAGATTTTGAAATTAAGGAGTGAAGAAAACGAATGTCAACAGTGAAAGAAAATATGTCATTGTAAGCAATGAGCATATAGCAACAGTTAAAGAAGCCTTGCTTTTTTGGGGAAGTCTTACGGATGATAACAGAGAAAAAAGGTCTTTTGGTGGATACACTTGCCAAATTAACAAGTGTGAAAGATACACAAGAAAAGAACTTGAAGAATTTAGGGGCGACCTTAAAGAAGAGTACCCTTTCTATGACGAACTTAAAAATGAGCGTGATTTTTTCAAAAAAGGCGAAGTGCTTATAAGCATTGACGACTTAAAAGAAAAATTACATTTTCGTGAATTTACAGTTTTGGTGAGGTGAGAAGTAATGCCAACACAAGAATATAAATTGTTTTACAACAAGTCAAAAGCGAGAGTCTTAATTAACGCAGAGTGACAGCCCGAAAGGGCTGGTAATGCGGTCAGGCACGCAAGTTGGGTGAAAAAATAAAAAGTAATAATGTAAGAATACAATTAACTAATATAAATAAAAAAGGAGAAAGAGTATGAGCAAATCATTATGTTATTTCTGTTTACATAATTGCACCGATCGTAAAAATAAAATATGTGTCGGTTTTAAAGGCATTTGGTGTAATGCAGAATATGGACGCGTAATCAAAAAGAAAATTAAAAAATGCAAAAATTATAAGGAGAAATTAAATAACACCTAATGAATATAGGTAAGAAATGTAAACACGAATTTAATGAATGTTATAGTAATTGCAAAGAATGTTGGAATACAATTAAAGAAAGGATTTTGTTAAATGAATAATAAAGTAACAGTTAATATGCCAGAAAAGGATTTTGACAAAGCTGTAAAAAGCGGTGTTGAACAGGCAATGAAAGAGTGTGAACTCACAATAGGAATGACAGTTAAAGAAGCGGTTGAAAAGCAGATACCGAAGAAAGTGATGTTAAGCAAAGAATATCCGCTTTATAAGCTTTGCTTTAATTGTCATAAAAATCTTTTTAGTTTTGCTAACGGTTGGCAATACAATTATTGTCCTTATTGCGGACAGAGGTTAGATTGGAGTGAAAACAATGGCAAGTTGTAAGGATTGTATGCACGAAGAAGTGTGCAATTGTTTCGAAGTTGATTTAAATGAAGAAGGTGCCGAAAAATGCGTATGTTTCAAAGACCGCAACCGTTTTGTGGAGTTGCTGTATGAGGCTATAAGAATTGTAAAAAAGTGGAGTGACGAGCACCCACAGAAAACCTATTTAATGGATTTTGTGAAAAAATACCCAAACGCTCCACTTGAAGAAAATGGCACACCTAGATTTTGCCCTTATGAATTGGGTTATACGACAAAAGAAGATTGTTATATGACAACAAAAGAAGATTTTGATGATCGCTCACAATATTGTAAGCAATGTTGGAGCACACCAATAGAAAGTGAGGTAAAATAAGTGTTGTCTATTATTTGGATAATTGCACTTTTTATTATGAGTGTAAATGCTATTACAATTCCAATGGCTTGTTGGGTCATTTCTTGGATTGTATTTGGAGTACAAATGTTAAGTATAGTAATTAAATCCGAAGGAGATGATTAAATGAATAACAGACCAAATTGTGAAGGTTGTAAATTTTATGGTAATATTATGCCTACTATTAAAGGCTGTAATTATTGCTATATAACAGGTAAACTAAGGGGTTGCCCTGTAGAAAGTTGTACTAAGAAAGTTCAGGGTGAGTATATCCCTAAAGCATTTTGTATTTAAAGGGGTGATATATTGAAATTACTTTATATTATTATAGGTATTTTGTCTATTGCAGTAAGTTGTTATAGCTTACTTATGGTTGCGTTAAGACCTAGAAAAATAACTAATGCTTATTACTATACTTTAACTTGTGTATTGGGTGCTAGTGCTTCACTGATGGCAACAACATTTATATTAGGAAATTGGTTGATGCTAAATGGCTAAAAAAGATAGTGTAATTAAGAAGTTACCTAAGAGTGAAATTGTTAGATTAACTTATATCAATGATAAAGGTAAAACTTATATCGTTACTGTTGATAGAGATAGGAAGTATTATCTTTATGAGAAATTAGACAAAGAATATAAATATCTTAAAAGTAGAAGTAACGACCCTTTATTTAGGGAATGTTACGAGCAATAAAATAATGGTTTTATTATAGGAGGGATTTAATGAAAACTAGGAAAGTTAAACTTAGTAAAATTAAAGTACCAAAGTGCTTTGAGGTAAAGCCACCGAAAAAAGAAAAGATGAAAGACAAGTTGTTTACTTTGTTTGTAGATGGTTTTGATAGTTTACCACCGATTATCATTGATAAACATTATAACTTAATTGATGGTTACTGTACATATTTGATTGCTTGTAGAAGCACTCAAAAGAAAGTTGAGTGTAAAGTAAGTAATCAATTAAGTAAATTTGTAAACATAAAGAGGAGAAAAATATGAATTATACAGTAAACAAACTATTAAAAAGAATTGAAGATGCTAATGTATGTGACTACTCAATGGATTTTTATGCCCAAGTTGAAGAAGATAGGTATGCCATTGAATTTGATACGAAAAATATTACGAATAAAGATGTAGTTGCCAACTATCTTTATTTCCTTATTAAAGAAGTGTCTGAAACCAAAGAAGGTGAATATCCTTATACATACAAAATCGAGGATAAAGGTAATGGAAAATACAAAATTGAAATTTCTATTGGTGATATTCTTTATTATGGCGACCCAGTAGCGATTATAGCTTTAGAAGAATATGGTTTAATAGAATATAATAAACTATATTTTGACAAATATAGCAGAGGCTTTGTCTTAAATGTATTTGATATGATTGAGGTAATTCAGAGTATTGTGAGCATTAAAAAAATTAAATAAATTTTATTTTTTTACCTTGACAAGTTGCAATTTATGAGTTACAATATATATTGTAAAGAGAGGGGAACAAAATATGCAAACATATTTTAGTGACAAAGAAAGATATGAACTATTTAAAAACGAACTAAATCTTATTAAAGATAAAGACCTTAAAGAATTTGTAAGGTTTGTTCTATGTAATGATTTAAAAAGTAATTTCTTTTATCTACCTAGTTCATCAACAGGTAAGTATCATAATCATCAGGACAATGGTTATCAAGGATTGATAAGACATACTAAGAAGTGTGTACAAATCGCCAAAGATTTAATGAATTTAGAACAATGGGGTTTTAGTGATGAAGATAAAGATATTATTATTTCTTCTTTAATTCTTCACGATGGTGCAAAATATGATGAAGATGTTACTTTTAATGAAGATGGTACTTTAACTGGTTATACTAAAGTCACCCATCCATTTGATATGAGCAAGAAGATACTTCAATATTTGGAGATTTTTATATTTGATAAGCGATTGTCTAAGATTGCTATGTGCATTGAAACACACTCAGGACAATGGAATATGGATAGGGATGGTAATGTAATCGCAGAAAAACCAAAAACTAAACTTCAAGAGTTTGTTCATTTATGTGATTATATTGCAAGTAGGAATTATCTTACATTTGATATAAATTTTTGATTTATTTTTTCTACAACAATAAATTGCAATTTATGAGTTATTATGATATGTTTGTTATCAAGTATAGGGGTAAAGTATATTTTTTTATTCTGGTTGATTGCAATTTATGAGTTATTGATAAAAAGGAGTGATAAATATTAAATTATCAGGTACAAAATTAGCTGGTAGTAACAGTTCATTAGGTAGAGTTGACAATGACTATTATGCTACCGACCCCAAAGCAGTAAAGAAATTATTTAACAACCTTGCAATAAACAAACAGATAAATTCTTTTTTAGAACCTTGTGTGGGAGAGGGCAATATTGCAGATGAAGTAATTAGTATTCGTAAGCCTAACACAACAAAGTTTATCGACATTGTTGATAGAGGTTATCCTAACACAGAAGTAGCAGATTATTTAACATATAGCAGTGACGAGAAATTTGATTTAATTATGACAAACCCACCTTATTCATTAGGTCAAGAGTTTGTCAATAAGTCAATGTCAATGTTAAGTAAAGGCGGTTATTTGATTATGTTTCTTAAAATTCAATTCCTAGAAGGAATGAAAAGAAAACCAATGTTTAATAAGCATCCCCCTAAATACATTTATGTATTTAGAAAACGAATGGCTACTTGGAACAATGGCAAAGAATTTGATGATAATGGTAAGCACTGGGCGACTACAATGTGCCACGCTTGGTTCGTGTGGCAAGATGGGTTCAGTGGAGAACCAATAGTAAGGTGGATAGATTAAAAATGAAGAAAACAAAAACTATTAAAACTAAAGATATTCAAATTTGTATTATTGCTATTAGTTGCTTAGTAACTTTTGTCCTATCAATAGTACTACATATCAATAAGACAGGCTTTTATTTAATTCCTGTTCTAGTTGGATTGGTTACATATTTTGTTCCGATTGTATATAAAGACTTAAAAGAAATGATTGGAACTGATGATGATGTCCTATTAAGTGATATTGTTCAGCTAGAAGAAGTAATGGAACAAGAGATTATCGAACCTCTTGATAGTGAGGTTGTAGATGAATTTGGGTCAAGAAATTAAATATACAAAGCTAGAAATAAATGAAAATAACGGAGGCTATCAAATGAAATTAACTAATAATTGGATTAACGGAGATTGTTTAAAAGAATTAAAGAAAATACCAGATAAGAGTGTACATCTTATTATTACTTCACCACCTTATCATAATTTAAGAGTTTATAGTAATGACCCTTGTGATTTATCAAACTGTGAATCTTATGAAGAATATTATTATCTTCTTGGTTTGGTAATTGCAGAATGTAAGAGAGTTCTTGTACCGGGGGGAAAGTTTATAATTCAATACGAAGATTACAATTATACACTAGGTAGAGATGGTAAGAATGGTCAAGAAAGTCTAACAGGCGAAATTAATGAGTTGTTTAAAAACCAAGGTTTCTCACTTTGGACTAAAGCATTTTGGAGAAAATATTCGGCGCAAAGAGCTATGTTGGCGCAAGGTAACTTATATTACAGAAATATGAAAGCAAGAGATACTATTTTAGCAGCTAATGTTGGTTTTGTATATGTATATAAAAATGAAGGTGATTTAGATACTATTAAAGGTTCTGACATTACTCTTGCCGAATGGGCTGATTGGGCTGACGGTGTATGGAATATCCCTAATAGTGGAATAGGTCACACAACTCCATTTGCCGAAGAATTAGCAAAAAGATGTATTAAACTTTGGTCTTGCCCAGGTGATACCGTATTAGACCCCTTTGCTGGATGTGGAACGGTTAATGTGGTTGCGATTAAAAACCATAGAAATGCTATTGGCATTGAATTAAACAAAGAATTTTATGACAAGGCTATTGAGGAACGCTTTTCAAAATTGAATGACGAAATATTTGAGTGTGATGATTCTATTGAAGAAATGAAGACCAGATTTCAAGAGCAATTAGATTTAGGCAAAGTACAAAGTGCTAATGCTAAAGCAGAAAAAGAAGAAAAGAAGAAATTGACACAAAAGAAAAAGGATATTCGACAAGAAATCAAAGAACTTGAAGCAGAACTTAATGCACTAGGTTTAAAGAAGTCGGAAATCAAGAGTGTTCGCCTAACGGCAAAAGATAATATTAAAATTCAGGAAGTCTAAGGTGGGTGATTCTTATTATTGAATTATCAATACCTGTTGAACAAATTCCTTACATAAGAACCATTGAGGGCAGAAAATTTCATAAAGGAAAATGGTTATTTCCAAATTCTTCACATAAGAAACTTGTTAGTCTTGGCTTATTATCCTCAGATGAAAAAGTAGAAAAAAAAGAAATTGCAAAATATAATATTTCAGGTTTTCTAAGAGATTATCAGAAAAATATTGTAAACAAGGCTTTAAATGAAGGTAGTTATGGTGTCTTTTCAGATACAGGTACTGGCAAAACTATAATGGGTTTAGAAATTGCTAATCATTACAATAAAAGTCTTATTTTATGTCCATTATCTTGTATTGAAACGGCTTGGATAGATGATTGTAAAAGATTTTATCCTAAAACCAATATCATTAATGTATGGAGCAATAGTAGAAAGAACAGATTAGAAAAGCTGAGAGAAAATTCCGATATTTATGTAATGAATTATGAAAGTTATAAAATCTTAAAAAATGAAATTTGTAGTATGAATTTTGATTGTGTAATTGTCGATGAAAGTAGCATTATGAAGAATATGTCAAGTCAAATAACTTCTATGTTATTAGATTTAATTACATATATTCCACATAGGTTTGTATTGAGTGGCTGTCCTACACCAAATCATAACAGCGAAATATTTCCACAAATGAAGTTTGTAGAACCTGATATATTTGGCAACAATTATTATGGCTTTCTTGCTAGATATTTTCACCAAGATATGTCTAACCCACATAATTGGTTTCAAACAGATGAAGATAAAGAGAGATATTATGCAAGATTATCTGAAAAATCAATTTTCTTAAAGAAAGATGATTGTGTAGATTTACCAGAAAAAGTATTTGAAATTCGACAATTTGAAATGGCTAATAAACAGAAAGAATATTATCAAGATGTGATTAATGATATTAAAGAAAACATTAATCAGTGGAGTAAGTTTGAATTTACAGCCAAGTTGATGAAACTTCGTGAAATAACAAGTGGGTTTGTTATTAATAAAGATAATTCAATATCTGTATTTGATAACAATAAGGAAAATTTATTGAAAGAAGTAATATCTGAAATTGGAAACAAGCCAATAATTATTTGGTGTCAATTTCAGCACGAAATAGAAACATTAGCTGAGAAATTTGGTGGTGTTGGTTTAACATCTAAAACCAAAAATAGAGATGATATAATTCGTGATTTTAAAAACAATAAAATAAATTTATTGTTTACGCACCCACAATTAATCGGCAAAGGTTTAACATTTACCAACTGCACTTATAATATCTACTATTCGTTAAGTTTTAGTTATGAGGAATTTAAACAGAGTCAAGATAGAATACACAGAATTGGTCAAAACAATAAGTGTACATATATTATTTTACAGGCAAGAAATACCATTGAAGAAAAAATATATAATTGTGTTCAACGCAAAGAAAATGCAGTTGATGAATTATATTTGGAAATGGGAAAGAAGTCGAATTTTATAAAGCAATAGAAGATGACGGACAAAGAGAAAACAAAATATGAATTTTATACAAGAAATGAGGTTGGTAAATGGTTCATATGGGTTCAAAATCTCATATTGCTAAGCAACAGAAAAGTTATTTGTATGTAAGAAAGGTGGTAATTGATTGTCAAGTTGGATATTAGATATGGACAAGGCTGACATTGATTATGAAGCTGAGAGAGATAGACGAGATATGGAACGAGTAGAAGAAATCAGAAGAATTACTAATGATATGGTTTTTGTGCTAAATAGAAAAGAAATTATGCACTTGGGCGATATTCAGGTTATTTACCCTGTTTGTTCTACAACTGAATTAGATGTATTGATAAGAAATCTATATTCTTATAATTCCATTGAACATTGGTTCATAAACGATATTTTATCTTCTGGGTTGTTGCAAATTTATAACAACACAACAGGTAAATTAGTGTCCGAAGTTACGATTAGGAAAATACCTAATTTAAGAATATTTATGGACAAGTTTGAAGATATTGAAGATTGTTTAATTGATTGGATTTTAGAATATACAAGATTATGAGGAATATAAGTATGAATGAGTTTAATATTTTTTTATCTGGAGCTTTAACAGGTTTCACGCTAGATAAACAATTAAAGTGGAGAAATGAACTTATTGAATTAATTAAAAGCAATACTACAAGACCTGTTAGGTTCTTTAATCCTCCCAAGCACTTCTCACCAAGTACAAATAATCACTTGACAGAAAGAGAAGTTATGGAGTTTGAAATAGAAAGATTACATAAGTCTGACTTAGTAATCGTTAATCTTAATTATCCTAAATCAATCGGAACAGCTATGGAAATGGCGATAGCTTATGATAATAAAATTCCGATTTTAGGTTTACATAGATGTAGTGATGAACTTCACCCTTGGTTAGGGTTAAGTTGCAATAGAATTTTCAAAGATAAAAAGGAATTAGCAGATTATGTAATTACTAATTATCTTTATGATTGAGAGGTATTGAATAATGAATAAACTAGAACATTTACCTAGAGAAAAGCCTAAGATGTTAGGTGACTTAAATAAAGGTGAATTATTTGTATTTTGTAATCCACCAAATGAGTTACCTATAACTTGGACAAGCATATTAGAAGTGGTTGAAGTTGAGGGTGCGGATAAGTCAAGGGTTTTTACTACATTTGTATTAAATCCAACGCTTGGAGAAGTTAAAGGGTTCGATTCATTGTTAGCAGTAAAACCACTTACTTGTGGTGTTGATAGTGAAACAGAATGGTATGAGTAAGGAGATAAGCAATGAATAATCAATTACCTTATACACATTTGTTGTATGTTCGCCAATATTCTATTGCTGATAATGATGATGAGCTAACTGTTTTTGGCGTTAATACAGAAGATATTTCTCATACTATGAGGGAGTTTATGTATGAATGTCCTAAGCGATTAAAGAGTATAACCTATGTTAAATGTACACAGAAGATACTCACTTTTTGGAAGCAACAAGGACATAAGATTTATAAAATTAAAGATAAATATACAGATGTTAAAATGTAGATTTTATTCTCCATTTTTAGTCCAAATTCAGAAATTCTAGTCAGTGACACTTGAATTTTTCGGTCTAATGACCAATTTTGCATAATTTTTAAATCTTCATTTGTGTATTTTGCCTTTGGTCTTTCCGACATTTTCTCATTCCTTTCTTTTAAAGAATTATAAATAAATAATTTAGGTTGTTTTATAAATAAAATCTACACTTCATTCTCTGGTGGCAAAGACTCTACTGTACTATTAGATTTAGTTCGTAGGGTATTTCCAGATAGTCCAGCCGTCTTTGTTGATACTGGACTTGAATATCCAGAGTTAAGAGAGTTTGTTAAAACAGTAGATAATGTAGTTTGGTTGAAACCAGAAATGAACTTTAAAAGAGTTATTAAAGAATGTGGTTATCCTATTATTAGTAAAGAAGTATCTAAAATGGTTGAAACTGCAAAGCATAAACCTAATGGTAGGGTTGCTCAATTATTTGACATTAATTCAGATAGGGTACGAGAGAAAACCAAAAAGTACGGAAAGAATTGGGGAGAAACATATATTAAATATCAATACTTATTAAACGCTCCATTTAAGATTTCTAATAGATGTTGTGACATTATGAAGAAGAAGCCCTCTAAACAGTACACAAAAGAAACTGGTACATATCCTTTTATCGGAACAATGGCTTGTGAAAGTAGAATGAGAAAGAATGGTTGGTTACAAACAGGCTGTAATATTTTTGATAGTGATAGACCTAAATCAATGCCTTTATCATTTTGGACTGAACAAGACATCTTACATTACATAAAGGAATTTGGGCTAGAGTATGCACCAATTTATGGCGAGATAAAATCAAATGAGAGGGGAGAATATTACACAACAGGCGTAGATAGGAGTGGATGTATGTTCTGTGTCTTTGGATGTCATCTTGAAAAGCAACCCAATAGATTTCAACGGCTAAAAGAAACACACCCTAAAATATGGGAATTTTGTATGAAGCCTACTGATAAAGGTGGGCTAGGTATGAAAGAGGTGCTTGATTATATTAATGTGCCTTATGAATAAAAAATTAATTAATAAGCGAGGTAATAAATGAAAACAGTTTTATTAATAACCGATGTGCTAACGCATAAGAACGACAATAATAAAACCACATATAGTGTTGGTTTTGTACAAACTATATACTCAATGTCAACAATAAATTCGACTCATTTTACATTTTGCAATGATGAGAGTATCGAAAGTTTAGTTAATAAAATAGGAGATTCGCTGATAGTACCTCATAACGAAGTAGAAATTCACTTTTTACACCCTACATATTTTGATAAGTTAATGGCTGTTATGTTTGAAGAACAGGGTTATACAGTTAGGCTACTTAATAATGTTCAAATTAATTGTCAGAAGCCTAATGATAAAGATGATGGTGTATCGAGAGGGAAAAGAGCTGATATGTGGTTATGGTATTAACAATTATTTTAACAGTCTTAATTACAATAGCAGTATTTAATATTATTATTTTTATAGTTGACCGAGTGAATGATATATATACAGAATGTGTTTCAATGGCTTTTGTTAAACTTGTGGCTTATGGAATTACACATCCGATTTATAGATATATTTATAAGCCACTTAGGTTGAAATACATTAACAAGTATTATAATTCATATTTTTTATTTTATAAAAATAGAAAAGGGGTTGTAACAAGGAGTCTAGGTGTGTTTTTTATGAAGGGTAAGTATGAAAAATATTGCTATCATAAAGATGATGATTCGCAACAATGGATTGAATATAACCCAGATAAAATTGAAATAACATATATTAAAAATTCTGCTATTTTAAATAAAAGGCGATTGAAACGAAAGAAATTTTATAAAAGCAATTCAAAATGATTGTTAAATAAAAAGTTAATTTTATTAACAGAAAGAGAGGTGAATAAGGATAGCTGTTAAAACAAGTGAAATTTTTGAATATTGGAAAGATAAATGTGTAACGAGTGATGGATGGAAGTCGGCATTAATGGTGTTAGAAAAAGATATAAGTGCATAATTAAAATAAATTATTAAAAAGTTAGAAGAAAAGGAGATACAAAAATGGAAAATACAATTTCACCATTTAAACAATCAATGATTGTATTTTACAAAACAAGAGAAGAACTAAACCAAATTATAGATTATCTTACAGAGAAAGATTATGGTGAACCAGTTGCCACAACAGGTAAGGAATGGGGACAAGTTGCATTTAATGACGGTTCTATCATTAGACTATTTGATATTAAAAATTGTTGCATATTGCACAACCCTAGATGGACTTCTATTATGGTAACTTCTGGTTGTACTAAAGAAGATATTGAAAATTTAAACAAATCAACACTATTAGGTTTTATCTATGGTAGCTACGCAAATGCAAACATTATGAGAATTGAAGAACCAAAAAATATCTTTAGTGGTGCTGTACCTGTTAAGTATGAAAGGTAAAAGATGAGATACCCATATAAAATGTCTGAGGTACTTCCATTTAATCTTAAATGGTATCAAAAGCTATTTATTAGGATTGCGTGTTTGTACAACGATATACTATGCAAAATAAGTCGAAAATATAAATATCGTAATTTAGATGAAGTAATTAGGTTTGAAGATGTCAAGCAAAGAGGAGATTGAATGAATAGACTAAAGTATTATTAATAAATTTGTAGTTTTATTTATGTTGTTCAATTTAAAGTCTACTTTCTATCATTTCTTATTTATCCCCATTGTTCAGCCATAGCTTGTGCTACACCAATAGGAGTTTTACTTCTAAATTTAGCTGTTTCTGGGTCATTCCAAGCTAATTTTTTATTGCCAAAATGTGCTTTCCAAATACCTTGTGTTCGACTCTCTTTTGGTAAGGGCGTATCTCTAGTCGGTTTTAATGGTGGAATACCCTTTAACCAAAGACAAGTCTTTTTACACTCTGTTTCACCCTTAAAATCATATGGATTATAGGTACAATCTGGTTTTCGATAATGCGTTGACATTATCCCACAAGGATTTTCGATAGCAATTTTGTCGCAATCGGCATTAACGAAATTCATAAAGAATCCAATAGCTTCTTTTTGCTCTTGCTTTTTCTTGTTTCTGTATTCTTCTGTACCCCAATGAAGCCATCTTTGTCCACTATTGCATAATCGTGTACAAGGTGGGTGTGCAATAATCATATCCCACTTGCCATTGATTGTATGTACTTGTCCATCTTCTGTTTTGAATGAGCAATTACCATTTAATAAAGGCAATACATCTTGTTTAATATGCCATTCTGGGTGTCCTCCCGACTCACTAATCACATCACAAGAATAAGCATTGTGTCCTTTTTCTCTAAATGCTTTACAAACTGCTTGGCTTTCTTCACAAGCCACTAATATATTCATTCACATTCCTCATTTCTTTGCTTAAAACTACAAATTTAAAGAGGTAATGGGAACTAATTAATTTTTGTGAATTTGAGAGGTAAAACACATCATTTACGATGATTATAATAGTTGTATTAGAGCCGACCAAAATACGATTGGCACGATTACTTCTACAATAAGGTATAGTGCATTGAGAAATGCGTATAAACTTATCGAATATTCTTACTTGAAAAAGAGAAGCAACTAAAACTAAATAAACTTATGTTTTTATTTTTTTGCAGTAGCTAAATGCAATTTATGAGTTACTAACAGAAATACTATATTTTTTTGTGCTAATGAGTTGCAATTTATGAGTTACTATGAAAGGTGGTGAAATTAATGCCAGTGATTTTTGATATTGATGGGGTTGATAGATACAAATATCAACTTCAACTAGTGACTACACAAGATATTTTAGATTTTGTACGAATTACAAACCAGATTGATGTACCAGTTGTTTTAACTGGTGTAACAGAAGATGGTATGGATTGGAGAGTATCGGCAAAAAGCCTGTTAGGGTCAATTACTCTATTTCAAGTTGCTTCAAAGCATACAGACACTTTCAATTCTATTGATTATAACAAACTTTATTGTCTTTGTGAGAAAGATATTTACTCACAAATTCAGCAGTTTGTAAAACCATAAGTGAAAGGAATGAAAGTAGGTGAGTGCCTATGTGGTAGGAATTTTATATACCTGTAATGGGTGTAAATATTTGGATTTTAAAAAAGAGAAGTGTTTAAAGTCTAACATTTCAATTAATAGTTTTGTGGACAACAACGGTTACAAAACTATGTTTAAACCTAAGCAATGCAAAGGTTATCAAAAAAATAATTTTAAAACGAAAGACAGAGGTAAAAAAATGGTAAACACAAATACAAATGAATTAAAAGAAGCACTTAATGAAGTAAACATTGTAGGTTTTGTAAAAGAAAAGAATTTAGAAATCAAGAAAGACGATAAGGGCGTTGCATATATTACTGGCACTATCGACATTCAGACAGATAAAAACAGTTCACATAAAGTTTCTGTTTATTCAAAGGAACTTAAAAGCAATGGCGAACCAAGCAAAGTATATACAGGCTTAGTTACTGTAATGAATGAATATGTATCAAAAGCTCAGTTACTAAAGGAACATCCAGATATGACACCTATTGAAGCAGAAGCTCAAGCTACAAAAGTAAGAGTTTCAGGTAAGATTTCCAGAATGGAATATTACAGAAATGGTGAGCTAATTAGCTACCCTCAGATTACTGCAAACTTCTTTAGTCGAGTTGATGAAGATAAGTACCAGCCTAAAGCTGAATTTGATATTGTTATGTACTATGACAAGATTGTACCAGAAATTAAGGGTGATGAAGAAACAGGTAGAGTTAAGGTAAGTGGCTATATTGCACAGTTCAACGGTACTGTTATTCCTGTTGAGTTCGTGGCAGATGAAGATACAGCTGAATATATCCTTAACAATTTTGAAACAAAGAGAACTGGTGAAATTTGGGGTGATTTAATTTCAACTGCAATTACAAAGGTTGAAAAGAAAAATGGTTTTGGCAAGGATATGACAAAATCTCGTACTACTTATGTAAATGAAATGCTTATTACTGGTGGTGATGACCAGTTGGATGAAGATGACCCAAAGGCTTTTAAGGTATCTGATATTAAAAATGCTTGTACTACAAGAGAAACAGAATACCTACCTAGTCTATTCCAGAGAAGTCAAAATAAGCAGAATAATAAGCAGACAAAGACATCAGCAGTTAGCGAAGCTAAAAAGTCATTTGCAAAGAATTGGTAATTAAGGGGGTAGTACATAATGGGAATTGATATTTTTAATCCAGAAATTTCACAGGTTTCAGAAGATATGAGAGGAAAGACAATGTTATTGTATGGTACAAACCGTACAGGTAAAACATATCAGGCTTGTAGATTTGACAAGCCATACTATCTAGCATTTGAACGAGGCATCAATGGTATTTCAAATATTCCTTTTGCTTCTATTCAGAAGTTTAGTGACTTTATTTCAATTGTAAAACAGTTTACAAATCCTAAGAATAAGGAAAGGGTAATGTCAAGTTATCAAACAATCATTATTGATACAGCCGATATTATGGGTAATCAATGTCGACAGTATGTGTGTGAAAAGTACGGTGTTGACAGAATCAATGATGGCAATGGTGGTTATGGTCTATGGAAAGAATACGAAGATGAATTTGCAAAATGGTTAAACTTACTTACATCTGTTGGTTTAAGTGTTGTGTTTATTGCTCACGACACCACAAGAGATTTTGTTGATGAAGATGGCAACCAGTACAGCAAGATTTATCCAAAGGGTGACAAGCGAATTATCGACCCTATTTGCGACCTTGTGGATATTATTGGCTACGCTGCCGTTAATGACCCTAGTGATAACGGAGATAAAACTATGTCATCTCTATACCTAACACAAACAAAGAAGTATCACGCTGGTTCTCGTTTTGACTACCTACCAGCTTGTATTAAAGAGTTTAGTGCGAAGAACCTACAAGAAGCAATTAAGAACGCAGTTAGAAAACAGGCAGAAGCAGAAAAGTTTACTACTGTTGATTTTGACACTCAACAAGAAGCATACAAACAGAAGTCAGAGCTTTCTTTTGATGAAGTTCGTAATGAAATCGGTGAAATTGCTCAGAAGATGAATGATGAAGGTCGAATGGAAGAATACTTTGATATTGTTGAAGAATATCTAGGTAAGGATAAGAAGGTATCAGAAGCAACTAAGTCACAAATGCAACAGTTATCTTTAATTCTTGAAGAACTTAAATCTTTATAATTTATAAATCACAAAAGAGGTGGAGTGAATGGTTTGTGCTTATTGTAATAAACCTATTACAGATATAAGATATAAGACTTTACGCAAAAAGTCATATCACAATGAATGTTATCAACTACAACTAGGTTTGATTGAAGCAGAGAATAGGAAAAAAGCAATTAATTTTACTAAGTTAAAAAACAGTAATAACAACCAAGATGAAGAACAAATCAATCAATTAAAAGAATATATATGCGATTTATTCCAAATTGATAGAGTGCCATTCTTAATTGATAAGCAAATCGTTGAATATACAACAAATTATAATTACACTTATAACGGTATTTATAAAACACTTGTTTATTTTTATGACCTTAGTAACAATCCTGTTCCACCTAAAGTAACCATTGGTATTGTTCCATATGTGTACGAAGAAGCTAAAAATTTTTATTACAACGCCTACCAAGTAAATATCGTTAATAGCAAAACACACATTGAGAACAATACCAAACAAGTAAAAATACAACCACCTGATACATCTTTAGGTGGTTGTGTAGATGTAAGTAAATTATAAGGAATAAGAGGGAAGAATGAAGAAAGATAAACTATCAATTATACAAGTGTTAGGCTCTATCTTACAAAATCCTTCGTTAATCATTGATGAAAACTACCCTTTAACAGATAAAGACTTTCCAGAGCGTTTTCATAAAATAGTGTTTGGTGCTATGGATAATTTAATTCGCAATGGTATTCAGAAATTAACAGAAATATCAATAGATGATTTTTTATCAAAATATCCTAAGCAACACAAAGTCTTTACAGATAATGATGGCTTAGATTATTTAGCCAACGCAAAACAAATAGCAGATGTTGAGAATTTTGAATATTACTACAAAACACTTAAAAAATTCAGTTTATTAAATCAATTAGAAGAAAAAGGCTTTGACACTTCTTCTATTTATGACGAGGATATTATCAATCTATCAGACAATTCCAAAATGCAAGAAAAGTTTGATAGTTACACAGTTGACGATATTTTTGATTTATATGAGAAGTCATTAATTCAACTAAAACACGAATATTCAAACGCTTCTCAAAGCACAGGCTGTCAAGCAGCTAAGGGTATGAGAGAGCAGAAAGAAAGGTATAAACAATTACCAGAGATGGGTATGCCAATGGCAAGTAAAAAAATGACTACTATCTGTCGAGGTAGAAGATTAAAAAAATTATATCTCAAAACTGCTCCTTCGGGTTTCGGTAAAACAAGAATTTCCGTAGGTGATGCCTGTTGTATTTCAATTCCAGAAGTGTATGACACAGATACAAAACAATGGGTGAAAACCAATTGTAATGAGCCTACACTATTTATTTCTACCGAGCTTGAACCTGATGAAGTACAGTCAATGATTATGGCTTATGTATCAGCTGTACCAGAAGATAAAATACTTGATGGTAAATACAAAGGCGATGAAGAAGAACGAGTTGATAAAGCAATAGATATTATTGCCGAAAGTAATCTGTATATTGAGCATATACCAAACTTTGATATTGATGACATTGAGAACACTATTAAAAAGTACAAAGTAGAGCAAAAGATAGGTTATGTGTTCTTTGATTATGTTTTTACTTCAATCAAGATTATGTCTGAGGTTGCTCAAAAAACTAAAGGTGTAAAGATGAGAGAAGATAATGTATTGATTATGTTTGTTGATAGAATGAAAACTTTGGCAAATTTACTTAATGTACATATAGACACTTCATCACAGGCTAATGGCGATTGGAAAAATGCTAAAGATGGCGACCAAAACTTAATCAGAGGTGCTAAAGGTATGGCTGATAAGGTTGATGTTGGCTATGCAGTTTTGCCACCTAGTCCTAAAGATTTAGAAAATATTAAAGCGTTAATGAAGAATGGATTTAATAAAGTACCTAACTTAGTATTCCATATTTATAAAGTTCGTAGGGGGAAAATTAATCGAGTTAAGTTATGGCTTTATTTTGACTATGGTACTTGTAGAACTAAGGATTTATTTGTTACGGATAACGATTATAAATTACTAGACATAGAAAGCACAGATATTGAAGTAGTATTGGAAAATACGCAAGAGAAGAAAGAAGAAATCGAGTGGTAATAGATGGCGAACACAAAAGCTAAATATGATTTTAGTAATGATGAAATAATTAAAGTTGTGACTTCCTTAGGTAGTGGACAACCATTAACTGATAGTCATAACAATTTAATCTTTCAAACGGTTTGTCATAATCACGAAGGTGGTAGCTACAAGCTGTACTTCTATCCTGATAGTGGCTTATTCCATTGCTATACAGCTTGTGGTGACTCTTTCAATGTTTATGAATTAGTCGCTCGTAATCAAGGATATGAATTACCCAAAGAATTTTATAAATGTGTAAGTTATGTTTATTCCGTTTTAGGAATTGACCAGCGAAAAGGTTTTATAAAAACAACTACTTTGTCTGACGATTGGTCGATTTTTAAAAAATATTTAACTACAAAACCAAAGGGTGACTCTGTTATCCTCGATACTTTCTCACCTAATATATTAGGTTTATTTGCAAAAGTTTATCCAAATGAATGGTTACAAGAAGGTATATCAAAATCAGCTATGGATAAATACAATATAAGATTCGATGTTAGTAACAATAAAATTATTATCCCACATTATGACTTAGGTGGTAATTTAATTGGTATTAGAGGACGAGCATTAGATAAATATGAAGTTGATAATGGCAGAAAGTATATGCCTATTTGTATTGAAACTCAATGGTATAACCATCCTACGGCTTATAACCTATATGGGTTATATCAAAATCTTAACGCTATTACTTCATTAAAAAAAATTATTATATTTGAAGCTGAAAAATCGGTTTTAAAATGTGAAACTTTTTATGGCGATAACAATTTTTCAGTTGCTATTTGTGGTAGTAACATCTCTAATTATCAACGAGATTTAATCTTATCATTGGGCGTTAAAGAAGTGTTTATAGCCTTAGATAAGGAATATCACGAAGCATTTTCGCCTGAAAGTGATGATTATAGCGAGAAAATATTACATATTTGTGAGAAGTTCAGCCCTTATTTCTGTACTTATGTGTTATGGGATATAGACAATCTATTGCAATACAAAGACAGTCCTTGTGATGAGGGGCAAAAAACTTTAGAAACTTTAATGAAAAATAAATTTGAAGTAAAAACTATTGAAGAAAGTGAGAATTAAATGAGTAAAATGAAAGAAAAATTTAGTTATACAAAATTAGATACATATAGTAAATGCCCTTTTCAATTTAAGAAGAAATATGAAGAGAAGAAAAGAAGTTTTAAAAGTTCTTTGGCTATGGATATTGGTTCTATTCTACACAAAGGAAAAGAAATTATCGCTAATAGTCTAATTGCAGATAAAACCCCAGATTATGAATATGTAAGGAAAGTTGTATTAGAGGGATATGACGAAGAAACAGACCAAAAAGACAAGCATATCAAAGGTATTAATGAATTAGCAAAACAATACTTTGAAGATTGGATTGTTAGAGATGATAAGTCTGGTATGACATATGACGAGAAACTTGATTTATATTTTGAACACATTAAATCAATGGAAGAAGATACTAAATGGCAACCTATCGCAGCCGAATTAAAGTTTGAATTTCCATATAGAGATTATTTGCTTTATGGTTTTATTGATAAAGTTGAAAAGAACAAGAACGGTGATTTAAGAGTGACAGACTATAAATCATCAAGAAAGACATATAGAGAACAAGACTTAAAAACACCATTACAGATGTTTGTTTATGCGTTAGCAGTTAAAGAAATTTACAAGAAACTACCATCTGAGTTTATGTATGATTTTATCTTACTTAATGAACAACAGTTGGCTTGTTCTAAAGGATATGATACTAGAGGTTTAAAGAAATTAAATGGTTTATTTGATGCCATTGAAGAAAGTAGAAAAACAGGTATTTATCCACCTAAACCTTCCCCGTTATGTTATTGGTGTGATTATTGTAACAACAATCCTAAAGCAGATAAATTATACAAAGGCGAATGTCCTTATTATTCTTTATGGACTCCTAATAATAAGACTTATAAAGTTAATAAACCTTTTAATCCAGATGAAAAAGTAGAAGAAAAGAAATTTGTATTTTAGAAATGAGGTGATAATATGGTTGGTTTTGCTGAATTGCATTGTCATACAGCTAGAGGTTCAAATGCTCGTATGCTAGACAGCACAGTTAGAACAGACAAATTAATAGACAAAGCTATTGAATACAACCTTAATGGTGTGGCTATTACAGACCACGAAAGTCTATCATCTCATATTGAGGCTCTCAAACATATGAAGTCAATAAGAGAAAATAATCCAGATTTTAAGTTAATCTTAGGAAATGAAATTTATCTTATTGATGAAAGCGAATATCAAAATACAAACAATTTTTATCACTTTATTTTATTAGCTAAAGATGAGATAGGTCATTATCAATTAAGAAAACTTTCCACTACGGCGTGGAAAAGAGAATATGTTTATAAAAGAATGACAAGAGTACCTACTTTTTATTCTGATTTAGAAGAAGTTGTGTCACAAAATAAAGGTCATTTAATTGGAATGACAGCTTGTTTAGGTGGTTTGTTTCCTCAGCATATGTTACAAGGAAATAACTCACAGGCTCTAAATTTTGCAAATTGGTGTAGAGAGTTATTCGGTGAAGAAAATTTTTATATTGAATTACAAGCTGGTTTATCTAATGAACAAATTATGTTTAATAAATTAGCTATCAAGTTTGCAAAAGAACATAATTTTAATTTGACTATTACAAATGATGTTCATTACTTAACTAAAGATAAGCAAAAACTTCACGAAGCGTTTTTACTAAGTAAAGACGAAGAACGAGAAACTGGTGATTTCTATGAGAATACTTATATGAAAACACCAGCAGAAATGTTAGAAAGAATGGATTATGTTGACTCTAATATAGTTAATAAAGCATTTGCTAATACAGTTAAGATTGCAGATATGGTTAAGTCTTATGACTTACATCAAGATGTTATAGTTCCTGAGCGACCTTTGCCAACATATGAATTAATGCACTATTTTAAAGATTATTACGATAAATATGAGTATATTAATAAGTTTGCAAATAGTCCATATGAACAAGACACTTTCTTATTATATCTAATTGAGCAAGGTTTTATTCAAAAGCGACAAGAAATTTCGCCTACTGTTTTAGCAAGAATTAATATTGAGTTAAAACAGCTATGGAATATTAGTAAGAAACTACAACAAAGAATGTCTGCGTATTACAGTTTAGTTCTTTTAATTGTTGACATTATGTGGGATGACAATAAAGGCAATTCTCTTGTCGGTGTAGCTAGAGGTTCTGTTACAGGCTATTATATTTGCTATTTAATTGGTATTACGCAAGTCAACCCAATGAAATGGAATTTACCTTATTGGCGACATCTTGTAGCCGAAAGACCAGAATTGCCTGATGTTGATATTGATAGCCAAAGTTCTCAACGACCAATTATTTTTCAAGAAATGAAAAAAATGTTCGGTTCAACTCATTGTTTGAATATCATTACATTCAAGACAGAAGCATCAAAATCAGCCGTATTAACAGCTTGTAGAGGACTAGGGATTGATGTAGACATTGCAAGAGAAATTGCTAGTACAATTCCATCACAGAGGGGTAAAACTTGGAGCATTAATGAATGTTTAAATGGTACAGAAGATGGTCAACCACCAGCTAAGGAATTTATTAATTTAGTTAATCAATTTGATATGTTATTAGACACAATCCTAGAAATTGAAGGGTTGGTTAGTGGTGTTTCATCTCACGCCAGTGGTTTTTATCTATTCAATGATGATTACCTATTGCAAAATTCAATGATGAAAACACCAAATGGCATTGAAACTACTTGCTGGAGTATGGAAGATAGTGATTATTGTGGTGCATTAAAAGTTGATTTTCTAACTGTTGAAGCATTAGACAAGATTAGAAAGACATTAGATTTACTTGTTAAGTATCGCAAAATTGAATGGCAAGGCAGTTTAAGAGCTACATATAATAAGTATTTATCACCAGATGTAATTGATTACGACACTCCTGAAATGTGGAAAATGGTTGGTGACGGTCAGATAACAGACTTATTTCAATTTGATACTTTAGTAGGCTCACAAGCTGTTAAGAAGATTAAGCCTACTGAATTAAAACAATTATCACTTGCTTCTTCTGTAATGCGATTAATGGGTGATGGCGAATCTACACCTATTGATAGGTTTGTGGCTTTCAAAAACGATACTTCATTATGGTATCAAGAAATGAAAGATAACGACTTAACAGATGATGAAATTAAGTTGCTAGAGAAGTATTTATTACATAACTTTGGTTGCTCTATTGAGCAAGAAGATGTTATGGAATTAAGTATGGATAAGCATATTGCTAATTTTGATATTGTTGAAGCTAATAAATTAAGAAAAGGTATTGCAAAAAAGAAAAAAGACATTATTGAGAACACCAGACAACTATTCTTTGACAAGGGTAAACAAGCTGGTACAAGACCTCAAATGTTAAATTATGTATGGAATTATTGTATTAAACCTCAGTTGGGTTATTCATTTAGTAGAAATCATACATTGCCTTATTCTTTAATTGGTTTACAGGAAACAAACTTAGCTTATTATTACAATATTTTGTATTGGAATTGTGCTTGTTTAACTATTAATGCTAGTGCTGATAGCAATGTTACTTCTAATAAGTCAACCAACTATGGCAAGATTGCTACTGCTATTGGTGATATGCAATCTCATAATGTACATATCGGCTTACCTGATATTAATAAAGCAGAGTTCGAGTTTGCTCCTGATGAACGAAGTAATCAAATTGTATTTGGTTTAAAGGGGATTAACAAGGTAGGTGATGATGTAGTACATCAAATATTACAAAATAAACCTTACTTTAGTTTGTTAGACTTTTGCAGAAAGAACCCTGATATTAATACACAAGCTATGATTAACCTTATTAAAGGTGGGGCTTTTGATAAGCTAGAACGGCATATTAGTAGAGAACAATGTATGAAAGATTACATTATATATCTCACTAAGAAAATGGTTGAGCCTAAATCAAAATTAACTATGCAAAATATTAAAAGTATTTTAAGACTTGATGTTCTACCCAAAGAACAAAAATATATAGATTTTAAACGATTATATTCTTTTAAATCTTATGTATTTAATAAATTCTTTGAAGTGGAAAAGAACTTTTATAGACTTGATGATGAAGCAAAGGTTTATTTTGAAAATGAATGTGCAAGACATTTAAAAGAAAATGTTGAATATTGTTATATCAAAGGTGAATTGTGTATCAACAAAAAGGAGTTTACCAAATGGTACAACAAGCAGACTACAGTAATTAAAGAGTGGTTAACATTAGATAGTTCATTAAAGGCTTTTAATGATGCTCAATATGACGAATTTGCTTATGATAAATGGGATAAGTATTGTCAAGGTAACATATCTAAATGGGAAATGGATAGCTTATGTTTCTATTACACCAAACACGAATTAGCAGATTTAGACTCAGAGAAATATGACATTTCTGATTTTAATGATATACCAGAACAACCAGTTGTAGTGAGTATTGAAAAGCGAACTAAAAACGGTAGAGAATATAATTTTGAAAAACATCAGTTATTTAACATTGTAGGTACTGTATTAGATAAGAATAAAGACAAGCATTATATTACAATCTTAACTCCTAATAGTGGTGTAGTTAAAGCTAAATTTTATAGTGGTGCTTTTATTCATTATGATAAACAATTATCAACTATATATGCTGGTGATACAAAGAAAACGGTAGTTGAAAAATCTTGGTTTACAAGGGGAAATAAACTAATGCTTACTGGTATTCGTAGAGGAGATATGTTCTATCCTAAACGATATTACAACAGTATTAGACAACATACGGTTAGTTTAATTACTGATGTTGTTAACGATGGTAAAGATATTGTTCTTAAATCAGAACGAGAAAGGGTGTGATAATTTGTCTGACATAATTAGATGTAGATTAAGAATTAATAGAGTGTTTTTTCCAAAGAACATTGAAGATTTTGAAAGTGGTCAATGGTGTGCTTTGTCTTGTGAGGTTTTAGACCTTTTTGATGGCGAGGTACTTACAAATTATCACACTAGAGGTGGTAAAGATTATATTAATGTTAATGGCAACTATTATGGCACTCTTGATTTTGATGTTGAATATAATCTTACTGCAAGTTATTCCTATAAAGAGCCTTATGGACATCAATACAATATCATTACAATGCAAAAAGCTGTTAGTTTAACAAACCCTTTTGAGCAGCGAAAATTCCTTGAAATGATATTGACAGAAAGTCAAATTAATCTATTGTATGAAAACCTACCAAATCCATTTGAAACCATTAAGAACAATGATAGAGAAACACTTTTAGCTATCAAAGGTTTGGGTGAAGCAAAGGTAGATAAAATTATACAAGCCTATCAAGGTAATTCAGAAAATCAATCGGTTTATGCCTTAGTTGGCAGCTTAGGTGGTACACCTAAGTTGGCAAATAAACTAATCAATAGTTATAACGGTGATGTAGATAGAATATGTAATGTTATTAATTCTAATCCTTATTTATTGATTGATGATGTTGATGGCATAGGTTGGAAAAAAGCAGACAGCATAGCAGAAGAACAAGGATTGCCCTTAGATAGCGTTGAGAGAATAAAGGCTTTCATTAATTACTATTTAAAGGAAATGGCACAAACTGACGGTCACAGTTGGGTAAGTCCTGATGATTTATTAGAAGATACTTTAACTCAATTAGATATAGACAATTCAGATAATTTCATTACAGCCTTGTATGAATTACAAGAAGAACAAACAATCAATTGGAATGAAGATAAGACAAAAATATATCTATCTTATATTTATAAAATGGAAGATAATATCGCTAAAGAGTTAATGAGATTGTCTAACGAAAAAGAATATATTGATATTAATAGCTTGACTAATAAATTGCATACAGTAGAAAAAAAGCAAGGTTGGAAATTTACCGAAGAACAATTACAAGCTATCAATACAGTAATTCAAAACAAAGTTACTATTATAACTGGTTATGGTGGTACTGGTAAATCTAGTGTAGTAAGTGGTGTATTACAATTACTTAATGGATATACATTTGCTCAAACGGCTTTAAGTGGTCGAGCAGCGAGTAGATTAAGTGAAATTACAAATCAAGATGGTTATACAATTCATAGGTTAATTGGTTATAACCCAACGGTTAAATCAACCAAAGAACATCCAAACCCACGATTTAATTCTGACACTCCTTTATGGCAAGATATTATCATTCTTGATGAAGTATCAATGATAGGTGCTAGTTTATTCTTAAAACTATTAAGAGCCATTAAAACAGGTGCTAAATTAATTATGATTGGTGATGATGGACAGTTAGAGTCAATTGGTTTGTGTAATATCTTTAGGGATATGTTAGATAGTGGTGTAATTCCAATATGTAGATTAACTCAAATACATAGACAAGCAGCGAAAAGTGGTATCATAACAGAAAGTATTAAAGTTAGAAAGCACACTCAATTATGTCCTAATGGTTGGGTTGGTGAAGAAACTAGAGGTAGTCTAAAAGATTTTAAACTTAATGTTTATAATAACAAGGACTTATCTCAAACAAAAATAATTCAAGAATATAAACAATTACTTCATCAAGGTGTCAACCCTAGAGATATTCAGATTGTTGTTCCATTGAGAGAACGAGGAGAAATAAGCGTACACGACCTTAATGTGCGTGTTCAAGAAAATGTTAATCCCTCAGAAACAGGCAAACCTGTTATTACATATACTAATGGTAATTTAATTTACAATTTACGTTTAGGCGATAAAGTAGTTGTTAATACCAACAATTATAAGACTACTTTATATACATCCACACCTACTGATAAGATACTAGAATGTCCTATTTACAATGGTAACATTGGCTACATTACTCGTATATTCCCTAATAATGACTTGGTTATTAACTTTGATTTATGGGGCGAGGTTTTTGTTCCTAGTAAGTATATTAAACAGATTGAACCAGCTTATGCTTTAACTTGTCATAAACTGCAAGGCTCTGAGTCACCTTATGTAATTATAGGATTAGACTTTTCAGCATTTAAGTTATTAACCAAAGAATGGCTATATACGGCTATTACAAGAGCTAAAAAATATTGTGTGTTATGTGCTGAAACAGGGGCGTTGAATTATTGTACATTAAATTCTAAAGTGCCTTTTAAACGCACATTTTTAAAAGATTTATTAATTCAATATGAAAAGGAGAGAAGATATGAAACTGATTGACCCATCAGCAACAATTATTGACAGACCTATTAATCAACTAAAACTAGTCGAAGAAATAGGTAGAACTTGTTACAAGTCTAATGACTTAATTACAGAAGATAGCTACAAATCATTCTGTAATGGGCTATTAAACAGAAAACATTATGCTATGTTGGAACACGCAGTATTTCATTTTGTAATGCCTATTGATATAGCTAAAAGGTACTTACCATTTGATACTACATTCACAAGCGATAATGCTAGCAATCATATGATAATTGATACGATGATAATTCCTGATATTGACAAAGGTTATGAAACTAAAGTTCTAGTAACTGCAAATCTTAGAACACTTATTGAATGTAAATCATCAATCTTCTTAGATAAGGCGATTAACACATATTCTTGGGCTAAGTCTTTGAATATCAATAGTGATATATTGTCTAGTAAAGATGAATATAAAAGAACAGTTGTTGAACATCCTTATGACATCACACATCTTGACTATATTCAAATTCTTGAAGAAGATGAGTTAGCACATTTTGAGATTTATCCAAATTATACCCACGCTCAATTAATGAGTGACAAAACTTATTCAATTAAAGAATATAAAAACGGTTACTACTACAAAAGACATCATATTATTACAGTTAAGTTTGTTTGTAATAGAGCAATTAGTCACGAACTAGTTAGACATAGACCTTGTAGCTTTGCTCAGGTGTCACAACGCTATGTAAACTACTCTAAGGACAAGTTTGGTAATGAAATTCCTTTTATAAAATCACCATTTTATAAGCCCTCTAATACCGATTCTAGCTATATTGTATGGCTCGAATGTTGTAAACGAATAGAACAAGACTACTTTAAATTACTTCGCTTAGGACACAAACCAGAGGAAGCTAGAGGTGTTCTAAGCAATGATGTAGCTACTGAAATTTATGTAACTGCGACAGGCGAAGAATGGCAACATATTATTAATCTTAGAGCCTTTGACACCACAGGTAAGGCTCACCCTCAGATGAAAGAAATTATGTTACCTTTAGCACGGAAACTCATTGATATGAATATTGGTTTTTATAATCCAAGAGGGGTGGAGCAAGATGTATCAAGATAAATATATATTCCTCATAGTCGCTCCATCTGGTAGTGGTAAAGATACGGTTGTTAACAAATTATGTGATGATTATGGCTTTACAAAGGTAAAGTCATACACCACTCGAAAGCCAAGACAAGACGATAAAAATGATATTAGAAACCATACATTCGTTTCAATGAAAGAATATCAAGATATTATTGATACTCAAACAGTAATGGCAACCACATATTTTAACAAAAATTACTATTGTGCTACACAAGACCAAGTAGACGATAGCGATTTTTATATTGTAGATGTTGAAGGTGTTAAAACCTTTAAACAAAATTATAAGGGCAATAAAAAAGTAAGGGTATTCGGTATTGAGTGTATGACTTATGACCGATATGACCGTATGTTGAAAAGAGGTGATAGCGATGAGAAAGTAAAACAGAGAATGGCAAATGATAGTTTGGCTTTTCGTAATTGGAAAGACTATATTGATATTTGCTTTCTCAATGATGAAGGTCGGCTAGAAGATTGTTGTAAAGCTATGAAAGAGCATATTGATTTTCTAATTAAATACGAAAGCGAGGAATAAAATGACAGAAGAAAAACTAATGAAAGTGATTAAAAGAGATGGACGAATAGTTGACTTTAAAAAAGACAAAATCAAAAATGCTATTATAAAAGCGTTTATTGAGGTTGATGGTAAGGGCAATATCAATGAAGAAAGAATTGATTATCTTGTTGAAAATATTGTTACTATTCTAAAGAATAGGTTTGTCGGCTCAATCAATATCGAGGATATTCAAGATGTTGTTGAAAACGCTTTAATGGAAGTCAGAAAAGATGTAGCTAAGGCTTATATTCTTTATCGTGATAAACGAACACGAGAACGAAATAAAAAAACTAGACTAACAAAAACAATCGGTGAAAAATTAAGTGCTTCAAATATTGCAAATCAAAATGCTAATATTGATGAAATGTCCTTTGGTGGAAGAATGGGTGAAGCTAGTAGTGAAATGGCTAAGGATTACGCTCTTAATTATTGTATGACTGAAATGAGTAGAAACAATCACCTTAATAATGAAATTTATATTCACGACCTAAATAGCTACGCTGTTGGTATGCACAATTGCTTAACAATCCCCTTTGATGATTTATTAGCTAAGGGTTTCAATACAAGACAAACCGATGTAAGACCAGCTAACAGTATTAATACTGCATTACAATTAGTGGCTGTAATTTTTCAATTACAGAGTTTACAACAATTTGGTGGTGTGTCTGCAAATCATTTAGATACAACTTTAGCACCATATGTAAAAAAGAGTTTTTATAAACATTATATTAATGGTTTAAAATACATATCAGAGTTTACACTCGAGGGAAACTATAAAGAATATATAATGGAACGAATTGCCCCCAACCAGAGCATAGACGCTGAAATTTATAAGGAATGTCCTGACACTTATAATTATGCTATGGATATGACACTTAAAGAAACTCAACAAGCCGTAGAGGGTATGTTTCACAATCTAAATACACTTCAAAGTAGAAGTGGGAACCAGCTAAAAAGGATGGCTGGCTAAAGAGAAATCTTTAGAAATAATCTGGGCAAAATCGGTGAAACCTAAGTTTTTTTGTTTTGGCATCCCCACTTAATAACATACTAAAATATGAATGATAGGTAGGAAGATATGTCGAAAATTATAACAAATACATTAAAACAAGAAATTATTAAATACTATTTATCTCAGCCAATGACATTAAAACAGGTTGAGAACAAATACAACCTAAGTCATCCAACAATAACTAAAATTTTAAAAACTGTTCCTAAATACACAAAAGCTAAGTTAAACAATCCTAGATTAAAAGAACATTTCTTTCAAAGGATAAACAATGAAGAAACTGCATATTTTTTAGGGTTGCTTATTTCAGATGGGAATGTTTTTAAAGACAATACTGGACGACAGAAATCAATATCTATTACATTAGATTTGAAAGATAAATATATGTTAGAAAACTTTAAAAGAGTTTTACAGGCTAATACTTCAATCGGCTACGATGGTAGAGGTTGTGGACAAATAGCTATCCGTAGCGACATTATGGCAAATGAACTTTCTAAATACGGAGTCATTCCACGCAAAAGTTATCAGACCTATCTCCCTAAAATTGATGACAATGTAATGTGCCACTTAGTTAGGGGAATATTTGATGGTGATGGAAGTATCTTAGCTAAACCAAGTCCTAAAAAGGATGGTCGTAATAGATTTTTACATTGTATTGGGTTTTGTGGAACTCACACTCTTATGAAAGATATTGGAAGTTATGTCGTTAAGAATCTTCATCTACAACAAAAACCTTCTATTTATGATTATAAAGATAGAAGTTTGAGTGAATTAAAAATACAAAATATCAACGATATTAAAAAACTAAGAGATTGGATGTACAACAATTCAACTATCTATCTTACTCGTAAGAGAAATACATATAATAATTTCTTGAAACACTATAAATTAAATTAAAAAAAATAAGGCAATACCGAGGTAACTTCTTAGACAGCGAAAGGCTGAGAAGTACCGTAACGCATAGGCGATGAATAAATATAATTCGCCCAAGAGTGTCCACCCTTAACGCATAATGGCGAAGGTGAAAATATATGCTGAACTTATAGGAAACTATAAGAAGTGATGGATAAAAAGCCTTCACGATAACAAAATTGACCTTTCACAAGCATCAACTTTGGTACGGATACAACGCCAGAGGGTAGAATGGTATCTAAGGCAATTCTTGAGGGGTGTATCAAGGGTGTAGGTAAAAACCATAGAACAAGTATTTTTCCTTGCGTTATTTTTCAGTATATGAAAGGCGTAAACGATAAACCAAATACACCAAACTATGATTTGTATAGATTGGCATTACAATCTACTGCAAAAAGATTATATCCGAATTATGCTAATGTCGATTGGAGTGGTAACGAGGGTTACGACAAAAACGATATTAGAACTTATTTCTCAACAATGGGTTTAGTGATTATCTTAGCCCATTTAAAACCTTTTGAACCTTGTTTAGGGGTGTAAGACTTTAAGTCTTGCTAACGAATAGGTCTTTGTCATATGGCTGTTATTGATAAAGATGAGTTCGTGCCAAGCGATTGCAATAGCAATTGAAGGTGTATCGACTATTCCTGATGAGTGTATGGAAGTAGGACTAGAGATAAACACTAGTAATGTTTTAGGAAACGAAGCATTTGCAAACCGAAGCTGAAGGCTATTAAAAGATAGAACACATAGTCAGCACCAATGGTGACATTGGATTAATGCGTGTAGAACAGCTAATGGATATGATATTAATGGTTTTGGTCAGTTAAAAGACGGTAGAGGGAATATTTGTCCTGTTACTATAATTATGCCAACCATAGCTATGGAAGTAGTAGAAAAATTAAATAAGCAAGGTATTTATGACGAAAATAAATATATCGAAGAATTTATTAAATATCTTACAGTGAAAATTGAAGAAGCCAAAGATATGTTGATTGAAAGATTTGATTACATCTGTTCTCAACCAATGGAAAGTGCAAAATTTATGTACGAAAATAATGTTATGGCTGGTTTTGATGGAAAGAATATTAGGTCGGCATTAAAGCACGGAACATTAGCACTAGGTCAAATTGGTTTGGCAGAAACATTACAAATTTTAATCAAAACAGACCACACAACAGACAAAGGTATGGAGTTGGCTAAAAAGATTGAAAGTTTATTTAGAACTAAGTGTGACGAATATAAACAACAGTATAAATTAAACTTCGGTGTTTACTATACTCCAGCCGAGAATCTTTGCTATACATCTATGCAAAAATTTAAAAAGCGTTTTGGTGTTATTCCCAATGTTTCTGATAGAGAATACTTCACAAATTCAATTCACATTCCTGTATGGAAAGAAATGACCCCTTTTAGAAAAATTGACCTTGAAAGTCAATTAACAGGCTACTCTAATGCTGGGTGTATAACTTATGTTGAGTTGGAGTCAAGCGTGTTACATAACATTGACGCAGTAGAAACAATCGTTAATTATGCTATGGATAAGGATATTCCGTATTTTGCAATCAATGTTCCTAATGACCAATGTGAATGTGGTTACTGTGGTGAAATTAATGATAATTGTCCTATGTGTGGGGGTAGTAACATTAGAAGATTACGCAGAGTAACTGGCTATTTAACTGGTGATTATAAAACTGCGTTTAATAAAGGCAAGCAACAAGAAGTAGAAATGAGGGTGAAACATAAATAAATGAACAAAGACAAGATTATAAAAATCGAGCCTTGTTCCGTCAGCAATGGCATTGGTTGTAGGGTGGTAGTCTGGTTTGACTATTGCCCTCACCATTGCAAGGGCTGTCAAAACCAAGAAACTTGGAACGGAACTTTGGGTCATACATTTACAAACGATGATTTATTAATTATTAAAAAATATTTAGATAAACCTTATATAAAAGGAATTACTTTTTCTGGTGGTGAACCTCTATGTAAACGCAATAAAGGTATGGTAGGTGTAATATCAAACTTAGTAAAATATCAATTTCCTGATAAAGATATTTGGTGTTATACTGGGTACAAATACGAAGAAGTTAAGTCTATTGTTGATATATACAATATTGATTATTTAGTTGATGGTAAATACATTGAAGAACAGAGAGATGTTACATTGGCTTTTAGGGGTAGTCTAAATCAACGAATTATTGATGTAAAACAATCTAAAAAAGAAAACAAGATTAAGGAGATAGATTATGCAAAATGCGAACAATAATAAAGTAGAAATTACATTTGCAAGAGAAAATGATACAGTTATTATCCCATCCAAGAGAGATGAAGATGGTGGTTTTGATATTTATGCCAACTTCAAGGAAGATTATATGGTTATTCCACCACACGAAGTAAAGATGATACCAACAGGTCTTGCTAGTGCTTTTAGTCCTGACTATCGTATTGTATTAAAAGAAAGAGGCTCTACAGGTAGTAAAGGTATGGCTGTTAGAGCTGGTATTATTGACTCTGGGTTTAGGGGTTATTGGTTTGTGGCAATTAATAATACAACTAATATACCTATTATCATCTCTAAAAAAGAAAACCTAGACAACCTAGCCTTGGCTAAAATTTTTAGTGGTATCTATCCTTACTCATACCCTTACGCAGATTACCCAATAATCTACCCATATTCTAAGGCTATCTGTCAAGCCCTAATCGAAGAAAATCCCAAGACTATTGTTACTACAACTAGTTATGAAAAGCTCAAAGAAATCAATTCTGAGAGAGGTACAAGCCAATTAGGACAGTCTGGTAAGTAAACAACACATAATAAGAAAACAAAAAATAAGGCTATACCATTAATTTGGTATAGCCTTTAATGTTTATCGCTAGTTGTCATTTTAGTTTTTAATCATCATCATCATCTCCATCACCTACAATAGCGTGAGCCCATTCCATATCTTTTTTGCACGATGCACAGAATACTTCACCATCAGAATACATAGCTGGTTCGCCTACAAAGGTTTCTCCACATCTATCACAAGTATAAGTTGTTACGCCATCATCTGTATCAACCTTTTCGTGATAAGAGTCTAAATATTTATCTCCTGTGCTACCGTCAGAAGAACAAGAACCAATAAAGACAAAAAATAAAATTACACAAGCAACTAAGATAAGACCTATCTTCCAATCGGAATCGTTCGAACTTTTATTTGTTATGTTAGTATTGTTGTCTGTTGTGGTAGGGTTGCTAGTTTGATTGGTGTTTGTGGTATTAGCATCTGTGTTTAAATTATTGTTTTTATCGGTGTTTTTATCGACTTCGTTAGTAATGTTATTGTTGTTATTTTCATTCATTATTATATTTTCACCTCCTTTTTAACTTAAATAATAGTGCAATATTCATATAACATATCGTTATAAAGTGCGTTGTTCTATTTAATTTTAACAAATCAAAAAAATATTTCAAAAAAGCGTTGACATATTGCAATTTATGATTTACAATATTAACTGTAATCAAGAGATACACAAAACAAAAACAAATCGAGGTGATTACATTTTGAAAGCAAGATTAATTAGACATAATTATAAAATTAATCATCAACCTGTTAATGAGGGTGATTTAGTAAAGATTAATTTTAATAAAATTGTTTCTTCTAAAGATTATTATAAACTAAATAAAAGTTATTGTCAATTTTTAGAAGAAAATAAAGAAACTATTTTTATAGCCTTTTATGAAAACAAGCAAAGAGCAAAAAATAAGCTGGTTTCTTTAAAAACACAAGACGGTCGAGTGTTAAACAACTTCTTATTTCGTCCTGTGGATTTAATTAAATTATAAGTACAAAATATTGTATTTTCATATATTTTTCTTATTTTTTATTTTTCTTTTTTCTTGACCTAAGCAAGTCATTAAACTGCTTTTCTATGGACGAGATAAAATAGGTTATTATAGTAGGTTCAATTCCTACCTCGTCTAATGTTTTCTCATTATTGCACCTCCTGAAAATAAACGCAATAATTGATAGCCAAAGTTGTTTATTAGGTTAAATGGTTAAGTAGTTAAATGGTTAAAATGACTATAATATATTTTTAACTTTGGCTATCATATATGTTGTAGTAGTTCAATCGGTCAGAACGCACGACTTATAATCGTGAGGTTGAGAGTTCAATCCTCTCCTACAACACCATAGGGGTTGTAAAACTTAATATAAAATATTAGTTTATAGCCCTACTCCTTTTAATTAAATTTTTTATATTTTGACAACCATAGAATTAGAATTTCAAATATTATTTTTCTATGGTTGTCACCAAAACCCTTAATACATAATGAGGTATAGTGTAACGGTAGCACAACAGACTTTGACTCTGTTAGTACAAGTTCAATCCTTGTTGCCTCAGCCATTGGTAGTTAAATCTACCACATAAGTAAGCAATGCTTGGAGGTTAATTAACTCAAAATGCCACGAAATCGAATGTGTAATAAGCAGATGTAAGGTGAGTTCAATTCGCACCGAGAAAAGAAGGAATGAGGGTTTTAGCGTGTCTTGTTGGTCAATCTTTGGCTGTTTACCAAAATAACATTTCTTATGATAAATGTAACAATCGCAAGAATACAAAAGGAAAGATTGAACACCCATCTCACATATGTGGATAAAAGCAGAGTAGCTAACTGTATATGTGGTTACACAAATTATTTAATCATTTTAATACCAATTAATTATATCTTAAATGGTGCGTAAATCGCATAGAAACCATAGAATAATTAATAAAGTGCTATCCTTTGGTAAGATGGTAGGTAAGAGCAGATGAACATAACCGTTAATTAATTTGCTTTTGCTTCGAGGAGTTAATAACCTCACAAGGTTGTAAGCACAAGTCCTTTGTTAGTCAAAGTTGTATCGGTAACAATTAGACTACATAAAAACAGATGCTCTCAAATAGTCATTTAGCTGAGATACGGCAAAGTGTGCGTGAGTATTTATAGTTACTGAATGTAAATACTTGCAAGATAGGTATGGTTGGTAGGTGGTAAGCCAATGTTCTGAAAAACCACAAATATATTAAATAGATGCTTTTAAGGTTGAAAGTTGTATTATATACTTTATTACCCTTTTGCCTATAACAACTTAGGTGGAAAGATTTGTTTATAACAGTTTAAACATAAGGTATTTCTTCCAGTAAAGTATATATTGACCTTAATAAAAACTCAGCGACACAGACAGAATATTAAGCAATGCAACCTTAGTGGACTGTTACGATTGGGTAAAACAAGTGGGGAGTGGCAATCAGCTTAGGGAAACCAATCGACAATTGTAAATAAACAACAAATTTAACAAACAACAAAATAAGCAAATTAAATCAATAAAGATATTACTAAATAAAACTTAATTCAAAAAAGTAAAAAAAATAGGTGTAGAAATTAATCTACACCTATTATATTATCAACTACTATTATTAAAAAAGGGGGATAATCTTGGACAACCAAACAAGTAATAGAGTTCCTAGAATTAGAACTATTCCAAAAGCATACAAAGAAATAAAAAAAATAGACCCTAATACAAATTTATCTCTTAGAGGGTTAAGGAATATGGTTCAAAATAAAGAGATACCAAGCATTAAAGTCAATAACAGATACCTAATTAATTTAGATATGTTGCTTGAAAAATTGTCTATTGCGAGTTATAATAATACAGATATTACTTGCACTTTATAATTCGCAAGGAGGCAATAATGGCAACTATACAACAAAGAATTGGCAAGAACGGTAAAATTACTTACCGTATTAAAGTAAGTTGTGGCTACACATACGACCACAAACAAATTATCAAAAGTATGACATTCGTTCCAGATGATAGGCTTACACCACGAAAAGCATTGAAAGAAGCTCACAGACAAGCATTTATTTTTGAAGAACAATGCAAGAAAGAAACTAACAATGCTAATCACACAACTTTTGAAACTTTGGCAGAAGAATGGTTAAACATTGTTCGTCAAACTAAAAGTCAGAAAAAATCATCAATCGTCAGACTTGAATGTTGTGAAAAACGAACCTATCAAGCCATTGGCAACCTAGATGTTGATAAGATTAATTTTAGACAAATACAAAGTTTTGTCTTAGGTTTGTCTAAAAAGGGCGTTAACGCAAAAACAGGAATGGGTTTGTCAACTAAATCCCAAAAGCATTACTTGACATTCATTTCAAGTGTAATGAAATATGCTATCCAATGTGGATTTAGAAAAGATAATCCCTGTCAGGGTGTCACTGTTGTAAAGAAGAAAGCACAAGAAAAAGACATTTATTCTTTAGATGAAGTTAAGGCTATCTTATCAGCTTTACACGATAAAGCACCTATTATGCACACAACTCTATTCTCCATAATAGCCTATTTAGGTTTGCGTAGGGCAGAGGTGTTAGGCTTGGAATATAAAGACTTCGATTTTAACAATCACACAGTTCAAATTACACGAACATACAATTATTGTGGTAGTGAAAATGGTTCTTATACTGATACGCCTAAAACTCAAAAGAGTTGTAGAACCTTATCTGTACCATCAATCTTGATTGAATTGCTAAAGCAACTACACGCACAACAAGAACAAGACACCAAAAACTGTGGAGATTTATGGCACAAGTCTGATAGAGTGTTTGTCAATGAATTTGGACAACCTATTCACCCAAATACACCATATAATTGGTTAAATAAGTTTTGTAAAAGAAATGATTTGCCATTCAAAGGTATTCATTCATTCCGTCATTCATTTGCAACACAAGCAATCGTGAATGGCACAGATGTTTCTACCGTGTCTAGTATTCTTGGACATAGCCAAACCAGTACAACATTGAATATTTATACACATTCCGTTCAAGCTGTAAATGATAAGGCTATGGAGGGTATTGCAAATCTTTTAAACACCTAAAAATAAAAATTATCGCAATAAAGACCAAGAATAAAGACCACAAATATTTTTAATGTTTTTAAATTCCTTAAAAATCGCATACATAAGCCATTTTTAAAAGGTCTTTTTATGGTGCGAGTAACGGGACTTGAACTCATTACATAGGCATTTCATATAAGGTCATATTGTATCAGAAACGACATAGATAAGCCATTTTCATCACACTAAGGTTTTATGTTAAATCATATCGTTTCATATCAATAAAGACCAAATAAAGACCAAAAAACTGTGCAAGTAATATCATATCTTTTTAATTAATATAAAAACAAACTATAAAAATACTAATGAATATAATTTATTTTTATATGAATTAAAATACAAATTTTATAATACATCAGCCAAAAAACCCACGACCTTTTAGGTCGTGGGATGAATGGCGTTAGGTTTAGTCTATGAAAGGAGAAATCTGTATGTATCTTACTGTAAAACAACAAGTCAAGCATCTGTCTAAGGAAGAGTATCTTACAATAAAAGAATTGTGTCATACTGCAAAAAATCTTGCTAACGAAGCTATTTACAATGTGCGACAGTATTACTTTACTGAAAAAGAATTTCTTAAATACGAAAAGAATTATGCCCTATTGAAGAATAGTCCTAACTATAAATCATTAAATTCCAATATGGCACAACAAATCCTTAAAGAAGTTAACGGTTCTTTTAAATCGTTCTTTGGACTTTTAAAACTGGCTAAACAAGGTAAATATACTTTTAAGGATTGCAAATTGCCACATTATCTTCCTAAAGATGGATATACAACACTTGTCATAGGTTTTATAAGACTTAATGGAAATAAGTTAATACTTCCATTTTCTAACAGTTTTAAGAAATTACATAAACCTGTTGAAATCACAATACCACCTGTATTGCCTGATAAAAAAGTCAAAGAGATTCGTATTATACCTAAAGCTAATGCAAGGTTCTTTGAAATTCAGTATATTTACGAAGCTGAATGTGTCCAAAGAAATCTTAATAAAAACAATGCACTTGCTTTGGATTTAGGAATCAATAATCTCGTAACAGCTGTATCAAGTAATGGCAAGTCTTTCATAATAGATGGAAGAAGGCTTAAATCCATAAATCAGTGGTTTAACAAACGCAACGCAAGACTTCAAAGCATTAAGGATAAGCAGCGTTTTGGTAAAAAGCCTACTAATCAGCAAAAAGCTATTGCTCGTGACAGAAACAATAAAGTCAACGACTATATGAGTAAAACAGCCCGTATAATAATAAATTACTGTATCGAAAACGATATAGGTACTCTCGTAGTTGGTTACAACAATACGTTTCAACATAATAGCAATATTGGCAAGGCTAATAACCAAACATTTGTGAATATTCCTTATGGTAAACTCCGTGATAAGTTGGAGTATCTCTGTGCGCTTAATGGCATTGTCTTTGTAAAACAGGAAGAAAGTTATACGTCTAAATCCTCATTTTGGGATAAAGATGATATTCCTATCTATAATGCTGATAACCCAAAAGAATATCAATTTAGCGGTAATAGAATACACCGTGGTCTTTACAAAACAGCAAATGGTAAAACATTTAATGCCGATGTAAATGGAGCATTAAACATTATGCGTAAAAGTAGCGTTGTGGATATTAGTATCCTATACGGTAGGGGCGAAGTGGACACGCCTGTAAGAATAAGGATTGCCTGATATTTCAGGTGGAAACTTAAATATCAAACTTCTTAAATAGAGCTGTTAGGCTCTTAGAAGCCCATTACCTTTAGGTGATGGGTAGTTCACATAAAAAAATAACCCTCTAGCGTACTATTTGTCAATACATTTTCTAAAAATATAACACACAATTAAATTAAAAACGGAATATTCGTTTTTAATTGCAGATTTTAAGTCAAAAATATATAAAAATGAAAATTAATTACAGATTTTTCGTAATTAAAGTAAAAAATAGGGTATATCCTCGATTTTGGATATACCCTAAATTCCTGTAAAAAAAATAACCCACCAGAATTAACTAGTAGGTTATCTCATCCAATTTGGATAGATTTAATTGTTGTAATTAGATATATACTTTTTAAAATAGTGTCTGTCAATATCACTTAATAAAATAGTATCTACCATTTCGTCTTACATAGTACCAGCCTTTAAATCTACCTTCTTCCGTATAAGATATGATAGTAAACTTTCTAGCCTTATCCATTGTCTTGCTATACTTGATAGCACCTTTGTAAATTCTATGGTATTTAGAACCTTTAGGAAATACCTTTGTTCTATACTTAGATAGACCTTTTTTATCTAACATAGTATTAAGAGTGTAGCCAATGTGGTCATTATACTTAACTTTACTAAAGCCTGTACCATCATCAGAAATCCATTCAACCTTAACACCTTTAGCAAGTTTAACGATAGGTTCGTTTGATTTTGCTACAGGGTCGATAAAGGCTTTTCTTCTTAGGTAATAATCGTGCTTAACCTTGACATATTCTTTCTTTTTGTATTCGAAAGTCTTATAAGCATAGTTGCCATCAAACTTCTTACCATTAATCATAAGAGCATCTGTGTATTGCCAAATGTCACAATCAAAATCCTTTGAGTTAGCATACTGTGCTAACCAAATGCTATATTTAGATTTTAACTTCTTATAGTCAAGATAATTTCTAAACCAATTTGCATTTGCATACACACCTACTTTATAACCTTTAGCTTTAACTGTATCACAAAATGTTTCAACAATCTTTGTCATATTAGATTTACCATTAGTCTGTGCAATTTTATCTTCTTCCATATCAATGTAGATAGGAAGTTCAAACTTCTTGTCTTTGCACCAACCTAGACATACCTTAGCTTCTCTCTTTGCTTCCGATACATTTTGTGCATAGCTGTAAAGATAAGCACCAACCTTTAAGCCTTGTGCTTTAGCCTTTTTATAATTATCTTCAAAGTATGGGTCTTTCTGTGTTGACACCATACCGTAGCCACATTGAATGATAACACCAGTAACACCAGCAGATTTTACACTTTTATAGTCTACATTACCGTTCCATCTACTAACATCAATAAAAGTAATCTTTGACATATATATCACTCCTTATTCTGCAACATCTTCACCCTCAGGTAATCCAGCGACACTAGTTAAAATTGATAAAATACCAGCTAGTAGAGAAGCTGAACCTACTGCAATCCAATTAACATCACTCATAACAGCACTTACACCAATAGTAGCAACAGCTGTCTGTGCAACTGTCTTAATAGCTCTAATACCAGCACACTTAGCCCAATTTTTCCAATCTCTATTTTTCATCATATAATCAAATCCTTTCTGTTTTCCATAACTTTTACCCACTTATCGTGGACATATGAATTACCGTGTAATATATTAGTGTAATAATCGAATCTACGATACGCAGTATGTATCTGTTCTTTATCTTTAGGCACACCATTTTCAATATCACTAAGAAAGTTAATAAGTTCTGTTTGACAATTAATAAGGCTGTCTTTTTCTCTCTCGTGTCTAATATCGTCCATCTGTCGGTTAACATTAGTTTCTAAAGTGCTTATTTTAGTGTTTAGCTGTTCAATCTGTCCTGATAAATTATTAAATTCCCTTTTAAAATAGTCACTTTCGAAAATAGTTTGAATAACTTTCTTCTGTTGTCTTTGAAGAAAAGCAATAATGATGCCTAACGCAGACACACAAGAGCCGATTAAAATTATCCACTCAATAATTGTTTTAATCTCCATTTTTCTTCCTCATAAAAGGCTACCTCGATTAAGAGATAGCCTTTTCTTTTCTATATTCAATTTTTCTTTTTGTATTTTATAATTGTTTTGCCAAATAACTTATAGTAGGGAATAGGTAGTTCATCAAATATGTAATATTTAATAGCATCTGCTACTAAAATACCTATAATTGATACCCCTATCCATAGTAAACTAAATGGCAAACAAGTAACACCTTCAAAATTAAAAGGCATATTTGAGTAATCCCACATAGGCAAATGCCCTTGTAGTTTGCTTACCATACCGACAATAAATTCGGTAGAGGTTATTGTAATCGAACCTACAATACCTTGTAATAACAAGTCCATATCCCACGATATGAGGTCGTTAATACTGTCTAGTATAATGAATATACATCCACCACAAATGCCCATAGAAACGAAACTATAGCCTCTGAAACATACTTCTATTGTAATATAAACACAAAAGCCAACCATAAACATTATAATGCGTTCAAGGATAAATTTTTTTATATCAATTTTCTTCACTTGTATCACCGTCACTGTTTGTTGAATTATCATTTAATTGTTGCTCGAACATTAATAAAACTTCACTTTTATTCTCATTAGGAATTTCATCACCATACTTAATATTACCTATTATATTAATATCGTCTAAAGATAAAATATATAACTTTAACGAATTAAAGTATGTAATATGATAAGTTTTAAATTCCTTTGCAGAAGTAATAATCTTTGTCATATCTTCAACAGAGAAAAACTGACATTCCTCACCATCTGCGTGATATGGTAAAGTTTTAGAACCTGTAATCATATCGGCAGACAATGTTGACAAATTAGCTTGGTCGTCAAGAGTTAGACTAAAGTGATGTGATTTATTGTCAGATAATACTACATCAAAGCCGTTAGTAATTACCTTATTACAAGCCTTGCTCATCTCTGAAACCTTACTTGTCTTAACTAGTTCTAAAGTATTATCATCCACTTCTGGTTCGTCAGGTTCTGGACTTGGTTCAGGCTCTGGTTCAGGAGTTGGCTCAGGCTCAGGTTCAATAGGTTTGCTCTCATCAAGAGCTTTACGAAGTATATTATAATCATCTTCTGTAATCTCTTTTAAAGTTACTTCATCATATTGATAGTTACAGTTACTAGGGAATTTAATCATATCTTCTGTACGATATACATTTAATAAATCATAAGATAAAAAACCTTGTGCTTCATCTTTAGCACAATTTACAAGTAACTTATTCCGTTGTTGAAATCTAACATAACTAATTTCTTCGCTAATTAAAGCATCAATTACTTGTCTATCAGAGTTAATAATCTTATAATACTTCATTATTATCTTCCTCCTTTCTTGTTTAAAGGAATATTAAATTTTTGATAAAACAGCCTGTCCATAGATTTAACAGTATTATATGAATTAAATTGTAAAGCAAATGACCTCCACGAATTATAACTATCCTGTATATTTTTTATTGACATCTTGCCACTTTTGTATTTTTTAGAAAATTTGTTAAGTTTCCTTCTCATTCTAGTTATAGAAGATTTATCAATCTTCATAATTATTGAACCGTTGTCTAATACAGAAATTCGTTTTTTAAGAAAAGTAAATTGTTTGCTTATTTTAACTATTCTTGTTTTCTTAATATTTAATTGTAAACCTAATTTCTCAGCTTCTTTTTGAATTTCTACTAATAAATTAGATAAAAAATCTTTATTATTGTGGATAATAATACCATCATCCATATACCTAATATAATACTTACATCTATATTTGTCTTTAATCATATGGTCAATAGAATTTGGTATTAAAGTAGCAATACATTGAGATATTTCACTACCAAGTCCAAGCCCTTTTTTATCTATTACACAGCCATTTTTTATAACCACTTCTTCGCTATAAACATCTAAACAATTTTCAATCACAGACAAAACTTGTTTGTCTTGAATTTTTGACTCTAATATCTTCATACATTGTTTATGACTTATGCTATTAAAAAAATTAGAAAAATCAAATATCAAAGCATATCCTTGATTGCCAAATCGCCTATAATATTTTTGTAGCATACCTTTTAAACGGTTAATTGCAAAATTAAGTCCTTTTCCTTTTTGACAAGCACAATTATCATATATTAATGTCTTGTCAAAGAGGGGGTGCAAACAATATTTACAAATACATTTTTGCACCACCCTTTCTTTAATATGGATGCTTTTTATGTGGCGTTTTTTACCACGCTCATAAATATCAAACTCGTTTGTACTACTAAATCGAAATTTGTTATTCATTAATAGTTTATAAGTTTTACTTATATTAGATACTACACTTAACATATAGTTAATCACACTTGTTTTCCAATATACATTTTTACAACATAAATAAGCACAGTTTAGCAAATGCTCATAACTAAATATCTCTTGATAAGTATATTTTGAAGTGTTTGTCTGCTTTGTATACATATTTTACTCCTTATTACTAACACTTCATAACTCGTTATTTGTTATATTTATATTCATTCAATTATTATTATATTATCTATATCTAATACTAGCACTATAAGGCTAATTAGAGAATAATATTCATTTATCTTTTGTTCAAAAAGAAAGGTCATAATCTCCTTCATTACTATGTCAAATTAATACTATGTCAAATTAATGTTTCGCTCTATTAGACTTATGATAAACACCCAGAACATAAGAAACTACTTTATTATTATATAAACGAGATAAATCTATGACATAAAACGAGTCCGAAAGCCACGCCATAGCTATTGTTGGCGTTGTTGTTGTTAGAACCACCGTTGTTATTCACATTGGCGAAAGTAATAGATTATAACCCTGATATATCATAAAGTCACTTACAAAAGTTTCTTTTTATCACTTTTTATAACACCATCTAACAATGCTTGTGTTTTATTAATTATTTCACTCCATTTACAAGCCTTTTGAATTGATAAGTTATATACATCAAGTATTGTTGGAATGTGATAATTTAACATTGCTAAGTAATATTTTGACTTTTTAAAGCATTGAATTCTATTATTAAGTGAGGCTTCATCATTGTCAGACTTTACACACTTAACATATATACTATTGCCTAGACAAGCAAATTTTCTTGCACTTTCGATATAATCATATAATGCTTGTACGCCAAATGACTTATATTTAGGTGGCTGTTTTATACACCACCGTAAAATATATTTTTGTAGAATTGTCAAATTTTTTAAAAATTCTGTCTTAGCAATATATCGTTTGCTGACCAATACCGACATATTATTCACCTCTTTTTATATTATATATAACACTTACCGACCATCTTCCGATGGTCGGATTGAACGGATTAATAGATTAAATACAGAAGCCGAAAGCCACGCCATAGCTATAGTAGGCGTTGGCGTTGTTAGAACCACCAGCGTTACTCACACTGGCGAAAGTAGGATTTCCAGAATATGGGCTTCTAATCCACCACACATTAGCTTCTCCTGTGCCTAAATATGGTCGTCTAATATTATTATTGTTATTAATAATATTACTATATCTATTAATCTTTTTAACATTGCCTTTATCATCTAATTCGACTAAACTACTCCATTTTGATAATTCATTAATATATGGCGAAGTTGTTGCACTCCATAATTCACCATAACAATCTAGAAATAATTTAGAAACCGATGTAGTTGCAGTCGGATTAAATGTATTAGAACCGTCAACTTTAATCATACCCTTTGAGCTTCTAACTTTAACAGGTTGAATGATTTGTTGTAATTTACTAGGTAAATAACTAAATACACTTTTACCACCGTTAGAACCGTCATAACCATCATTTAACCATTGGTTCATCTTACACTTATAGTTCTGTGTGTCATCACCCCAGCCATAAGCGTTTGTATTACTTGTATTCATAGCGTAAAGTGTGTCAATTAAATGTCCATACTTCTTATCAGGGTTGCTAGTTGGTAAACTATCAGCAGACACCATTCTGAACCTAATATGAGCCATATATTGAATAATCTTGTCCGACAATTCAGTACCACTCCAATGGTATATATAACCATTCTTACTATTTAGATATAGACCTTCTTCTTTACCTTGTAGTTCAAGTTTATCACTAAATTTAGCTTTAATCTCTTGACCTGCATACTCGCCAAAATCACCATTATTAGCTAATTCGTATACATTAAACCCAGCAACTTCAAAGATAATAGTGCCATAACCTTTACCGTATGGGTCACCACCAATAACAGCCGTACTGTCAAGTTTAAATCTTATCTGGTCACCTACTTGCATATGATAATGTTTTACACCTATATTATCAATGTCATAACCCTCATTAAACACATCAGACCTACAAATAGCATAAAACTCCTCAAAAGTATAACAAGATGTATATTCTGGGTCATTGGTATATAAATACTCATACTGTGGAACACCCACCTTGACACCATCTACTTCTTCATATACGCCTTCGGCAATACCTTGTTGTAATTTATCTTTGTTTAAGTACATTCTAGGTACTGATGGAACGGTACAAGCTGAATAAATAGGGAATACTTGTAAATCTTGAACTACATCGGTAGTTGTTTTATCCCAACTGTCAAATAGAAAATATGTACCCATACTCTCTAAATCTGTTCTTGTAGGTAAATCTTTATCATATACACAATCACTATGAGCATCAACAATATAACTAGCAATGACTTTACCGTTATTAACTAAAGTGTTGTCATAGAAATCAACAGTATATTGTCTTGTAGTTTCAATAAATACAGGTCTAACAATAGTATCTAAAATAACACTAGTAGTAAAGTCAATAGACCACTTACTATAAGTGTAATTTTTCTCTACAGTTGATGGCTTCGTAGGGGTATCAATATAACCCATAACTACTGGGTCAGTCGCAGTTTTGAACTGTTCAACATATTCTACATAGATAGGTTTATCTTGATAATCCACAAAAGTTACCGTAAATTCAGAAATTAACAAATCATAAACAATAGTTAAGTCTTTCCAAATTCGGTTATATTTCTTAACTAAAGAAGATTGAATTTTATTAATATGAACTTTACCTGTTAAGATAGATTGTTTAGTAGTAGAGTTATTTTCACTAATACCACCTAAATCGGCTAATCTTTCAAGAACATCTGTGCTGTCTAAAGTCCAATCAATATTTTTCAATGTGACATTGGTTAAATTATTGCACTTATTAACAATATCTAAACTATCAATATTAGGTGTATTGTTTAAAACCAGTGTTTGAATATTATCATAACTTGCAATACTAAAGTTATTTAATTTGGTCTGCTCTTTAATAATTAAAGAGGTAATTGTACTAGGTAGTGATAGTGTTGTCAATCGTCCACTTTCTGGAAGTGAAACAGAAGTAATCTTTGTATTATCAGCATAAATTTCTTCGATATTTTTACAACCTTTAGCATTAATTTCACCACTTAGGTTAGTACAATTTCTAACATCAATTAGTTTTAACTTAGTATTATTACCTAAGCCTAGAGTAGTTAAAAATTCATTGTAGTAACCTTCTTTATCACAACCAACTCTAATATCTTCAAGATTTGTAGCACTAGCAACATTACAATAACCAATATAAGCAGAACTTAAATTTCCTAACGACTTAATACTACTTGCATTATAAATATAAATTGGTGTATCTCTAGGATTGTCAAGAGATGAAACAATCTTAGTTTCTGTGTTAGCACTACCCTTTTCTTGTTTTACTGTTTGACCAAAACTAACATTTAAATATGTATTCTTATATGGTGTAATATGCATATCCGTAGATGGCTCAACAACAAAAATAGTAGAAGTTGTAGGTTGTGATGCTCTTAATGTAATATATTCATCTTTAGAACTACCAACATTATATTTACTATCAATATATTGAAATCTATCTCTCAACCAGCAATCTCTCTGTGACTGTTTAGAACCTTGTGCCATATCAAGATAAACCAGAGTATCTTCTGCTAAATAAGGTTGAATATATTTTACATCTGTATCAGCACAGAATATGCCCTCAGACCAAGCTGATTGATGATTATTAAAAGCATTTTTAACATACTCATAATTTAATTTACCTTTAGAAATAACCTCTTGTGCAAGTTTTGTAATATCATCAGCAAAAACTCTACGAACATTATTCCACAATACGGACTGTTGACCATTATAAACATCTTGTCCGTTAACTTGGTCTGTATCTTCTAGCCAGTATCCAAACTTTAATTTACCGACATTATCAATTCCCAAAGCAGTATCACCATCATAAGGTATAAACATCCAATGTGTACCATCATAAGTTGTAAGGAATTGGTTTTTAGCTCTACTATCAACCATTAAGAATAGTTCAGTATAGAAGTAATAATATAAAATGTTAGTTTTTATAAAGTAATCTTCTAATTCATATTTGAATTTTGCTAAACGATAATCAACTGTATCTTGTGTAAAGCTAACTGTATTTTTATCGTCAACTTGATATGTTACTGTCTTACCTAGTGAATTTTTAGTAGCTTGATTAGGGTCAGTAGATACAACCCAAGATACAACCCTCTTTAGTTTCGTAATATCTTCATTACCATCTGGATAACGAGCTTCAAAAGCTGTTTTCCAATTACTAAAGTCATCACCACTAAATTCAGTAAGATTCAAGCCATTATCGAGAAATTCCCAACATTCACAGCCCTCACTAAAACCAAATGTATTTTGTGTGCTCTTATCGTTATTAAAGTTGTATTTACCTCTAAATGATAATTCGCCTGTATCTGTATTTTCCCAATATACTACAATAGGTCTACCATTAATAGCTTGTCTAACTCTACTATCTTCTTTCTGTTGCTCTGTCTTATATGGTGTAGTTTCTTCCCATAATTTCATTAATATTGTGTTGTTAGCACCCTCTGATGAAGCAACATCGGCTTTAAAACAGAAAGTAGCAACAGGTAAATCTTTATCGGTTAAGGCATAATTATCTTGGTGTTCGCCATTGATTGTGAAACCTCCTTTAAATTTACCTTTAAAATTCTTTACATAATAACCAGCAGAGGAAGTACCCTGAACATCAAATTCAGCACCCTCGAAGGTAAATGATTTATTAGGATTTGCCTTATCAACAAATTCACCACTAACACCAGTTTTCTTATCACCTTTGTATTGAGGTAACTCAGGACATCTAATAATTAAATAAGGCGTTTCTTTAGGAAGTAAATTATAATCAACAACATTGTTTTGATTAAAGATATTATTACGATTATTTCTTTCAATCATCAATGATGGCTCTTTAGCATCAGCAGTAAAATTATCCAATATTTGATAACTAGATAACTCAACATTATAAAATCTAGCATTATATACTTCAACAGTAGCATTATCAGAGCCAATATGAACCTTACTAGCATTAATCTGTGAGAAGTTGTCATTAGTTGAATATTTTAATACACCACTAATAACACCATTAGCATAGATATAGACAAGTTGTCTTTTGCCTTCTTCTGCTTCATTTCTCTTTGTGACAACAATAGAGATTTTAATATCTTCGTCATCGGCAAACTGTACATCAACGATATTGCTTTTACTAATTGCAAGCGAACCTTCATTAGGTGTGATAAAAATACCCTTTTCGTTTGCGTAACAAGAAATTACTTTAGTATCATAATCATATACATCAGATACTTTAAAGTTGACTTCAAATGTCTTACCATTAGTTGGAGTAACATCTTCCTCAAATGGTTTATAGTCAATATCAATGCTAGAACCAACAGGAATAAGTAATGAATTACCTGTCCAGCCATCTAACCCATCAACAAATTTCATATTATTAAACACAACATTAAATTCTTCGCCATCTTCATTAGTATATGAATATTGTGCTGGATTTTCTTCTGCATTACTTCTGTTAGCTGGGTTAAAATAAAACTTTAATCCAGAAGTTTCTGCTTTTGCAACATCAACTTCATTTACTGTTAAAGCAAATTCTTTTGATAGTTTGCCAAATACAAGTTTGAATGTATGCTCACCAGACTCACCTAGTCGGTATTTCCAAGTGCCTTGTTCATCACTAACTGTTAGGGTTGTAACTTTATTATCATCAACATAACACTCAACCTTACGGTCTGCTGATTGATTATCGTAAACCATAAAGTTAACATTCAACTGTGAATACTGTAAGATATTTGTATCTTCAATAGGTTCAACAAGTAAAATAGGTGTTTCATTATCATTCTCACAATACATAACAGCAAATTGTAATGTGTTAGACTTAACTGTTTCAGCATAACCATCAATAACTGTTGTCATATACATCTGTATAATATGACTACCGTGTTCAAGAGAAAATGTTTGATATTGTTCTCTATTTGAAGTTGTTACAACTTTAGTCGCTACTTCATCATCATCGACAATAAAATGAACCGTCTTTAAACCAATCCCAATAGGTGTATATGGAATAGAGAAAGTATCTGTTTGCTTTGATAACTCTGCAAAGCTAGACTCAATTTTATTTAGTGTTGTAGTAATTGAGTAAGTTAATGATTTTTTATTATCTTCATTGTCAACAACAACAACTTTAACCGTATTGGTTCTACCTTGCTTTAAGTATTGACCAATATCAAAATTAACTTCGCCTTGTTCAATAGAGCCAGTATATTTCTGCACACCGTCTACTTCGTAAGTAACAGTACCGTTGCCTGTTGCACTACCATCGCTATCAACAGAGGTAAAACTATATTTTAATATACAACTAACTTCACTATCATCATCAACATATGGTACAACTAGTGAGTTGCTAGATAATAGGTTTCTAACTCTCATTGTGGTAGTTGAACCACCACCTCCACCACCTGTGGCTGGTAGGGGAGTAGAAGCAATTAAAGTACCATTACCATCATAGAAGTTCATTGTATATGTTTTTTTTTCTTCGTTCTCATCTACTTCAACTGTCAAGCCATCAATACCAGCTTTGATATTAACAGACTCACCAATTTGTTCGCCTTGCTCGTTAAGTAATGATAGATTGTGTTTAACAATATCAAAGTCAAGACTAGTACCATACTTAGTACCTAACTCGTTTAATATTTGTTCGATAGTGTTTGGAAGTGAACCGACTGTGTTTTTAACTTTGCCGATTTCTGTTTTATTACTTTCAGCTTGTTGTCGAGCCTTAGTATCATTAAGAGGATAACCATTTATACTTTTAATCTCTGTTATATCTGCCAAATTACGCACTTCCTTTCTTAAAATTCGTATAATTAAAGGGTGGTATTGCTACCACCCTGTCGATAAAATGTTTATTTTATTTTTATTAAGTTATTTAATCATCAAAATTGCCTTCGGCAATTGGAAGGTTTGACAACGAAAACGTAGCATTACCATTGTCATCAACAGTCACCACTATTCTTCTAGGTAATTTTTCCTCTACATCACTAAGTTTTTTATTTGTATTAGTTGACATTTCTTCTATCTTAGAACTACTATAAGTTGTAGTAGTAGATGATTGAGCATCATTTATTAAAGAATTAACCAAAGATGTTAGTAATTCAACCTTAGTTTGGTTATCAGTAATATTAGCTTCAATAACATTAATCAATTCTTCAATTTTAGAACTGCTATAAGTCTTGGTAGTCGCTACATTACTATCATCAATAAGATATTTTGCAAAATCAATATCTTCATCAGTTATCTTACCAGCTATCTTAACATAGGTAATTAGTTTTTCTAATTCACTAAATTGTGGGTTATCAATCAAGCCACCATCATCATTAGATTTATTAACTTTTAGATTTACTCCATAAAATTTAGTATTTGTAGAAGTGGCTTTATTATTACCATCAACTTTACTAGTTACTAATCGAATTTCACCTTTAACTTTACCACTTTTAGAAGTCATTGTTTTAGACAAACCAAGTATAACAGTATTAGTAGTCTTATTAATAACTAAGGCATCACAAGCCGATTGTTCACCTTGTTCATTTACGGCATCATAATACACTTCATCAACATCACTTAAATCAATCAATCCATCCTCATCATAAAGTTGAAAATTAATTTTTTTACCTTTAATATCAGTCAAAGAACTACCAGTAAAAGTTAATTCTGAATATTCTCCTTGCGTACAATTAATTGTGATATTGTTATCACGCCAAGCATTTAATTCATATACCTTACTATTTGTTACCATTTAATCACTTCCTCTCTTAACTGTTTTCAAACCAATCTGACGAATAATCTAAACTTAATGAGTTAGATTGCGATATGTCATTATATAATTCTTCAAATCTATACGCTAATGGTTTCTGCCTATAATTATTTGAACAATTAAATGTTATATCATTAGGACTATCATAATTCATTTCAGCTTCTAAAATGACAAGAGTTTCCCATTGATTTGGCTTTATTTCAGCATTAATAGTCGCACCAATATAAATTAAGTCTTTATAAACATTTTCACCATTTTGTAAAGCCAATTGACTTGACATTAACATATTTGCAGTAGATAAACTAAAATCATAACTTTGCTTTGATAAATCAACCATATCAGATTTGGCTTTTTGATATAAATTACTTAAATCATCTATAATCTGCTTAGTGCTAATATGCCTATTATCAATTGTACTGTCATCAAAATCTAAATCTTTAAAGATTGTATATTCGTCTGAATAACTACCTTCAATAGTATAATAATCTAATGTCCGAAGTTGACTCGTGCTAAATAAAGAACTATCATAATAGTGGTAGCTATCGTTGTCTTTAATTTTTTGTTTAACTTTACTGTCAAAACTATTTTTAAGGCTAGGTAAAAATCCTTTAGCATCTGCACCAGAGGATGTATTTTGTAAAAATTGACTATTGAATAACTTAACATAATCATCATTCATCATATAAGTTAAAAATTGAGTGATAGAAGTAATACTTTGATTAAAAATCTTAATTTTGGTTGTTTGTCCTAATCCTTTTGACTGCCTAAGGTCTTGTGTTGTTAAGGAAGTAATATCACTTAATTTCAAAGTTTTATCCATTCTACATAATGAGTAAATAAATTGAGCCAATGCTTTAACAGCCGTATATCTGTTCTTAACTGCAATATAAGACCATCTAGCAATATAATAATTCAAGGTTTTATTTCTCAAATTAGTTAAAACAGTATTAGCATCGCTAGTTGTAATCCTACTACCCTCTAAATTGAGTACTGAAAAATATTTATTAAAATTATCACGCTCATCTTTTGTTAAACCTATATCGGCTATTGCCCTGTATTGCCATTCAGTAATCATTGGCTTCCACACTGGTATTTTACTACCGACTCCATAACTGGTACTAATGTACTTCGTTGTTATTCCAGATACACCTTCAACAGACATATCTGTAATACCTCCTGATTGAGCATATAAATTAATTGTATCAGCAACCTCATAAAATGAATCTAAATACTCACTCATTTTACTATACCAATAATTAATTGTTTGCGTATAATAAAATCTTAAAAACCCCAACCTTTTAAAGACCGATTCAAAATCCGTAATACGAGAATACCACTTAGTTAAATTTGCTTGTATGCTGTTATCCATATACAATTGATAGTCACCAAAATTGTAAATTAAATTATTACCTAAAGGATTGACATACGCAATTGAATAATCCCCTTGATTATCTGAATATATATGACTACAAGTAATAGGCTCTCTATCACTTGTATTAACAGTAGTATTTTTTAGTAAATTGTCATATGTTAAATATATAGACTTTCCTAAAGTGTTGAATAAATCCTTTTTCGTATAAAAGTTAATTATATTTTTATCACAATCACAGATGTGAAAGCAATTAAATTTTTTTTCGATGGTTAGTAACCATTCATAAATACTAGTACCTCCATCTTCAATAGTACGGTAAAGGGTTTTTAAAGTAGGAGAGATATAACCAAATTTCCATATATTTTGTGCTGACTCTACTTTATCTTGTAATGTTTCCCACACATCAAGACTAATATGATATTGTGTATCGTCAGGAATATTAGCATAGGCATCTGCTGTAACCATACTATCACCGTTGAAATATATTTTAATATCATCAGCATCGGTTTCGTCTTTCCATCTTATATTACCAGACAAAAATCTTGTAATCTCCTCAATCAAAATATTAGATTTAGTAGAAGAAGTATCAATATAATCGTTAATTAATGATTTTGAAAGCACACCACCAGAAAAAACTGCTTCACCATCCTTAGTTACTTCACCTGTATTCTCCCCAAGAAACCATTTAACGACTTCATCAGCACTTACAAAATACTCAGCATATTCATTATTATATCGTGATATATTAATTTGAGAACTAATATTTTTTTCTAAAAATTTTGGTTTAGTGGGATTATAAGTCCAAATAGAAATCGCTCCATCTGAAAGGTCTGGAACTCTATAAGTTACAACATATTTATTACATAATTTTAAAACTTGTTTATTATCATCAGTTCCAGAAGATAAAAACATCTTTCTTTCCCTTAGTGTACTATCATATGAAGTTAATGTAATAGTATAAATATCGCCATTTTCATCGTTGTTTTCTTCTACATTGGTAATAACCCACCAATGTATTCCGATAAATTTTTTCTTAGTTACTACAGTACCATTACTATTCCATTCAACAGGAATATTAAAAATATTATCAGTACCTGTAGAATAAATAAGCATATTCTTTTTAATTTTATCACACATAGGGTTATCAATCATTAGCCCACTAATATTATCAAAAATTTTAGCCGACATATTAAATGTCATTTCTGACAAAGCGTTTAATTTAGCACTTAAAGTAATATTATAAACACCTTGCAAAATACCTACGCAAGTTTGTCTATCCCTATAATACAAAGATAAGAGGGGCTTGATATATTGCCCTTTATTATCAAATTCCACATTCATTAAAAAGCACCTACCCTTACAGTAGGTCTATATAAAACCTCTATTTTATAAGCTAAACCATAAAAAACTAAATCATTTTTACCTTTGTCTAACTTTAATAAGCCACTATTGATTGTATATGCTACACCATCATCGGCATTAAAGCTCTTTAAACCTAAGACCAACCATTGTTCCTGATTTAAAGTATTTGTAACTACCCCACTTTGACAATTAACTGTAGTTATATTATTGCTTGTACTATTACCCTGTATATTTTGAACAATCATAGAAGTTCCATTTGTTTTATTTATAATAATACCTCGATTATTATAGATATACTCTGTTGATTTATTTGTATAAATCTTAACCATAGGCAAAGTATCTTGTGTTGCTATATCACAATCAATAGTTAAGTTCATCATCTTTTTATCTGACTGCAATGAAGTAGTTTTAGCAATACTTTTTGTCGCCACTTCTTTATATCCAAAAGGAGAATTACATTGCACAGAACAACGAATACCCCTATATCCTTGACTGTCACAAGCATCTTCATTAGGAATTAATACGCAATAAAAAATAATATCTTCGTAATCTTCATCATAGATACGGAACTTATTCCATTGACCACTTGGTTGATTAAACAGCCATTGTCTAATTTCGCTCATTTGCTCAAAAGGAATATCCTTATCACAATTAATAATTTCAATGTCAAAAGTTAAAGGAGTGTTTTTTCTTCCATATAACAACTGCTCAGTGAAATTATTATCATCAGTAATAGTAGTGTAATCACCACCAGTTTTTCTTCTATTATAGGTGTCATCAAGATACATTAATTTTAAGTTGTAATCACCAGAATAAACCCCAGCATACTCAAAATAACAATCTCTAAACATATTATCACCCCTTTTATAAATTTAGGGTTGGTATAATAATACCAACCCTCACCAATTTTACTTTCGTCTGTTTCTATTTACTTGTATCATAGCTTTATACATTTCATCTTGCATAGATTTAATTGTATTTTTATCTGCATTGCCCTCAATAGTAATAGGCATATTAATTCTATTATCATTTTGTATACTTTGTTGAGGAGATTGAACAATGGTTTGTGGTACAGATATGTTAGATAGCTTATCAATAAATTGACTGTTGTTTGCAAACTCTTGTAATTTACCACTAGACATATATTCTTTAAACTTATCTTCAAAGAAAGAATTAGGTTGTTTAGCAAAATTCCATAAGTTGTCTGTACTCTTTTTATCAAAGATGATAGAGTTTTCTGGTACATTAGCATAAGTACCTTGTGAAGTATTAGCTAAGGTAAACTCATAACCTTCTTCGTCTTTAATAACTAAATTACCTTTAGAAGATTTAGTACCAGAAGCATACTTCAAGGTTTTCATTTTCTTTTTGATATAATCTCTATCTACATAAATACCTTCATTAGCAAAGGTTTTTGAAATTTTCTTAGTTAAAGCTGTTGCAGCCCTACCTTCGTTCATTTCTGTAGTTGTGAAAGTTCTACCATTAAAAGAAACCTTATAACCTTTTTGCTTATCATATAAATCTTTTGCTTTTTTAGTATAATGATAATAAGTTTTAGCATTATCAGCGATACTAGAAGTGCTTGAAACAGTATTACTTAAAGTATCATTGAGTTGTTCTTGCTTATCTTTAATACTATCTATCTTTTTATCATAGGTGCCTTGCTGTTTAGTAATGGCATCTTGCTTGTTTTTCCAAACTTGCATTTTTTTGTTCAATGCAGTTTGTTTGTCTTTCAAATTATCAATGCTTGTGTCAACTTTTGTGATTTTGTTGTTTACACCATTAATACGGTTTTCAAGACTATAAATTTTTCTATCAAAGCTATTAAGTAAAGCACCTGTGCTAAGTCCTTGTTTATTATATTTACGATTAGCAGACTTAGCTTTATTCCACATATGATTAAATTCAGCAGAAGTTTTATCGGTATGCTTTTTTGCATACTGAGATAACTTGTTATATGTAGAGTTACTATATCCGTCAATTAACTTGTAAGCTCTTTTACGAATATATACTTCATTGTCAGCTTGTTTTTGAATTTTATCTTTTTGTTTTTCAAGTTTATCTTTCTGCTTATCGTAACGATTATCGCTTTTATCTTTTAGTTTATCAAGATTATCAGAGCGACTGTCAATCATATGATTATATAGTTCGTCATCTCTATCATCTTTAGCAGATTTTAAATCAGCCTGTGCAGATTTTAAATTAGCTTTACCTTCGGAAGAACTATCAAATGCGTAAGCATTAACTTTAGCTTGTGCTTCGGATAATGCATTATTCTTCTCTTGAATTGTTTTACGCCATTCATAAGCATCTTTTTCTTTCTCTAAAGACTCTTTTTGCTTGTCGATAATATCATCAAACTTTTGTTTCTTTTCTTCAAGTTTGTCAATTTGCTTATCATAGCTATCAATTTCATCTTGTAAAGTTTGTTTTACATATTCCTCAGCTAGGTCAACCATATCTTTAATAGAAGATTTAGCATCTTCTAAATCAGATTTTTGTTCTTCGAGAACATCCTTTTTGTCATTTAAGGCATCTTTTTCTTTTTCAAGTTTATCAATTTCATCATCTAAAGCATCAACATTATCTTGAATAGCATCTATATTTTCTTGATATTTGTCTTTTATGTCATCTAAATCGTCTTTTTTCTTTTGGTATTGGTCTGCTAATTTTTCTAATCTTGTACTTTCTGTATTAAGGTTAGCTGTGTCGCCTGTTAGTCCATAATCAATATTTTTTAGCATACCTTGATATGTACTATCAACCAATGATAACTTTTTACTTAATAAGCCAACTTCACTTAACGCAGCTTTATAAATGCTATCATCACCAGATTTAATTGACTTTGCCTTTGCAGAAGCCAAAGCCTCAACTAAATAAGCATCAGCTAAATCGTATTCTTTATCAGCTAGTGCTGCCGTATTGTCAGCTAAAATTTGTTGAGCTTGTGCTTTGGAAGAAATATTGTTAATGCTATCGGCTGTTGATTTTATCAAACTAGCCTTTTGTTCTTCCATTTCGGCTTTAATTAACTGTTTATATGCTTCTGTGTTAAGATTTAACTTACCATTTTTATCGACTAGTAAATTAATGTATTTACCATCTAAAGACAACAAGGATTGTAAGTTATCCATACTAATTTGACCATTAGAATTATATTCTTGAATAACTTTTTTAGCTGTTGAAAAAGCAGTTTGAATACCATCTATACTTGTATTAATATCTTCTAAGTCAGGTATTGTTTTAAGCGTTACTTGGTCATCTAAGTCTGCTAATGCTTGTTTTAAACCTTTTAAAGATGTTATAGTTTCGCCACTCTTAGAGTGCATTACTTCCATAACTTTGTCAAAGTTATCGGCAGATAAAGAGTCTAAATACTTTTGAACATCACTAGATTTACTATCACTAAGTTGGTCTTTAACTTCTTTAATTTGGTTATTAACTCTTTTAACGCTAGTTTCATCTAAGTCAAGACCAAGTTTAATTGCGTTAGCATCTATACCAGTTGATTTAGAAATAGAACCAATTAATTTCTCTGCTTGTTCGGCATAATCTTTAGCATTTAATTTAGAAGCGTCTAATTTTAATAGCTTGTTAATCTCATTTTGAATATCAGGATTGTCAGCTATTTTTTTAACCATATCTTTAACAGCGTCTTGTGCCTTTTTACGCTTTTCTTCACTGTTAAGTTTAGATACATTAAAATTATCGTTATTATTTATCCATTCTGTAACTACATTTTGAGCTTTACCACTCAAACCATACCACTCTGTTGTACTTTGAACTACCGTTGCAAGCCAGTCTTTATAACCATCTTCTGCTTCTTTTAATGTGCCTTTTGCCGAATCAACCTTGGTCTTATACTCATCAATATAATCAACAGCCTTTTGTAAATCGGATTGACTGACATTAAAGACACTACTGCCAAAAGTTACTTCACCTTGTTGCTGTATCTCTTTTAACTTCTTTTGAACTGTGTCTATATTCGATGCTAATGTTTTGCCCCACGCTTCTTGTTCGCTATTACTATCTTTTAAAAACTTATTGTACTCTTCCTTTATTCCAAATAAAGAAGCCATACTTGTATAGTTCTGGGCATCACCAATTACAGAAGTTCCAAATCGCTTATCTTTATTACCATCAGCAGATTTCAATGCATTACGCAAAGAGGTGATAAGCGTTGTGTCGCCAACACTTAATGAAGTTGTATCTTGCCAATTATCATAAGCATCGTCATATGTATCTTTAAGGTCATCATAGGCAGTTTCAAGTTTATCACCACTAACTAAATCCTTAGCTTCTAATCTTTGCTTTTCAGTTAATAGTTTATTAGCTTTTTCCAGAACATTATTTTGACTGCTTAAAGCCTCTGTTGCACTATCATATCCAGTTTTTAATTCAGGACAATAGCCAACAATTTCTTCACAAATGCCTTTGTATCGCTCATATTGGTCGTTAGTTAAAGTAAGGTTTTCGCCAGTTGAAGAAACACCTTTCTTTAACCGTTCAAATTCTTGTTCTAAGCCACTATCTTTAGCTGATTTAATATCCGACTTAGACTTTGCAATGCTTTCTGTAGTTTCTTGGTATTGTGTTTTTAATTCTTTTACTTTTTCAATGGCTTCTTGTTGTTTTTGATTGTGAGCATCAATGAAACTAATAATACCACTAATAGCCATCGCAATTAAACCAATAATGGCAATTACTGCATTAGCTTTTGTTGCTCCATTTTCTAGCGAATTAAAACCTTTTGATAAAGCACTAAGACCTGTTGCCCCAGCCTCGGAAGCAACCCTTACTTGCCTAACAAATTCAATAAAACCACCAACTACTGTTGTTGTAGCAGTAACATTAGATTTGAGCTTAGCAAAATAACTAATTAATGAAACCAAACCTAAAACAGAAATTACAGTACCCAAGCTACCTAGTCCACCATTCAATTTAGTCAAGGCATTAACAACAGTTTCAATTACAGAAGCAAACCCCTTAACAACATTAGCACTTAGTCCAGATTTAGAAAATTCTTCAAAAGTAGCACTAACTTTTGCTAGTTGTTTTTCAGCTGTGTCCATTACCTTATCATTGTCTTTTACTAAGTTACCAGCACTTTCTTGGGCATCTTTATAAGCACCAGACATATCTTTAATGTTAGTAATAACAGACTTAATTACATTGGCATTTCTCTTACCAGCCAAATCTTCAAGTAAATTAGCCTGTGAAGTATCTGAAAGTTTATCCCATACCTTAGCAATTTCTAATAAGATTTGATATGTAGATTTAAAAGTATCTTCGTCAGCCATAATATCAACGCCTGATAACGCTTCAATTTCTTTACGCATTTTAGGTGTTGATTTTACAAGTTCGTCAACTTCTTCACCCATATCTTCAAGGTCGGCTGTTGCACCTCTAACTCTCATTGTTGTGGTTTTAATGGCGTTTGCAGTCTTAGAAGCATCTTGTACAGAAGCGTTACCAGCAGCTAAAATAGCAACAGACTGTTCAAAACTATTATTCGCTGCTTCAAGAGCTGAACCACTATTTTCCAAACCTTCTGCTAACTCACTAGTAGAAATTGCATACTTTTTACCAACTGTTGTAAGTACATCACCGACTTTTTCAGCATCGTCAACTGAAATACCATAGGCTTTTAAAATTGAAGTCATACCAGTAGTAGCTTCGTCTGTTGACATATCACCAACATTAGCCATCATACCAGTTACTTTAGCTAGTTTTGCTGAGTCATTAGCTGAATAACCTAATCTAGCAAATGTTTCAGTAGAAGATAAAATATCGGTAATTGATGTACCTAATTCCTGAGCTGATTTTGCTGCATTATCAAACATATCGGTCAAACCTTGACCTGTTGTGCCTGTAACAAGACTTAACTGTGCTAAAGAACTATCAATCTTAACAACATTTTCTTCGACTTGCTTTAATAACTGAATGAAATAAATAATACCAAAAGAAGCTATTAAACTTGAAAAACGATTTTTAAATAATGTTTTCAATCTATTACCAACAGAATTAAAGTTTTTATCCAGTTCCTTTACAGCTGTGTCTGCTGCAATTACTTCTTTTAAAAAACCCCTTGATTCTTCTGGTTTTAATCCCTTACCCTCAGCATTTGCTCTTTGTGCTTGGCTAATAATAGATTGAAGCCTATTGTAAACTTCTGGATTACGCCACTTTAAACTTTGTCCAGAATCACTCATTATACCTTGTGCTTTATCTATTAACTTTTGTGTCGCAAGTAATTGGTTTTGAATTTTAGCAGTACCTTGTTCATCTAAAGCTTCGTTTTGAATTTCGTGAATGTTGTTTTTTAACTCTTTACTTGCTTTTGTATATGTTTGAGCTTTACCTACAAGATTTTTTACATCCTTAGAATTATATAATTCGCTAGGATACATACCAGTTTCAAAATCTTGGTATTCGTTTTCAAATTGGGTTCTGAGTTGTTGTAATTCATCCATCAACTCGTCATTGTTATCTAAAGTTTTTTTTAATGAACCTTTATCTTTGCCAGTTCGATTTAGTTTATTGGCTTTATCAAATACTTGTTGTGCTTTGTCAAGTTGACGAAAAACAGTATTTATAGTTTTAGTAACTTTTATAGACTCTCTTTGTTTTTGAGTCATACCGTCAATACTATCAGCACCTTCTTTAGCAAATTTAGGTATGCCTTTTAAATTGTCTGCATATTCTTTGTATGTTTGTGCAAGGTCTTTTCCATTTACCTTTTTTGTGGTGCTAAAAGTATCTGTATCAATGTCATAGAACTGTTGAATTTCTTTTCTCAATCCTTCGGCTGTACCAACTTGGGATTTCATAGACTCTAAAGTTTGATTGAAATTAGAAGTAGTTGTGTGACCCTTACTAAAAGTTGAAGCTCTATTGTAAAGCGATTTAATTTTATTAAACTCTTGATTTAGAACTTTAATTCTTCTTTTATAATTAGTTTCACTTTCAGCACTATCATTAGATTTAGAATTACTATTTTTTTCTAATTCTTTAGCAACTTTGGTTGCAACATTAGTATCAGCATCTATTTTTAATGTAAATTTAGTATTTGAAAGTTGCTTTTGAATTGCCCCTATATCAACAATTGGATTGTTAATTTTAATTGACAGTCCAGCCTTTACACCCTCAGTTGCTTTGTTAATACCATTTTGTATTGCTGTCTTTGTGACATTAACAGTAGTTATTTTTAAAGGTAATTCAACATTTTTAATAGAGTTTTCTAAAGATGATTTTCTAACCTTTACATCGACATATAAATTTTTGAATGAATCTAACTTTGTTTGAAATGCTTTCCGATTAAAAGTTTGAGAGTTAATATCCACATCAACTTTCAAACCTTTCATTGCACTTAATTGTTCTTGTATAGGCGACTTCTTAACTTTAGCATCTACAGAAATATTAAAGTTTGCCATATCATCACTCCTTTATTTTACAACATATTAAAACCTCTGGTTTCCATCCCAACTTTAAAACTTGTTTCTATTGCCTTAGATTGACGAAGTGAACTAATTGTTGTTTCAATTATTGGACGAGGTTTTGTATAACTCGCTAGAGCATAAGGACTTTGATTTTCGCCTCTCTTTGTATCATAAGGAAAATCGTATGAAGAAACACCACCAGTTTCCAACAATTCAATCAAACGCTTACCAGCATTTTTAGATTTAGTAGTAATCTGTCTGTTTTTACGAAAAAGAGTGATTGTGGGATTGGCATTAATAATGCTTTCTATTGATATAGAATGTGAATTTTCATTATTACTGTAAACAGTATCGTAATTCTTAAAATGAAATTCTCTACCTGTGTCAGTAAATTTAGAATATGTTGACTTAGCCATTGACATTCTTCTCGTATAATACTTAGGAGAATAAGCATCATAAATCAACTTTTTAGCTGATTGACTTTGTTGCTCTATTACTGTACTAGCGACTTCTTTTTGTAACACATTTCCAATCATTTGATTTATATATGCTTGTAAACTTTGTTCATTGGTAAAAGTCAACATAATCCTCACCTCACTTACTTTTCTTCTGACTTGGGTCTTAATACTTCAATTAATTTGTCGTCGCTAAGACCACTTACTTTCTCTAATAAAGCACTAACTTGCTCACTATCAATATTCTTTAATGAACTTAAATTTTCTATTACATTATTAAATTGCGTAATAGCTTCGTTAAATTCCTTTTCGTGTTGATATACTCTAATCTGTTGCTCATACTTTAGCTGACTATTAATATCATCACATAACCTTATATACTGGTTCATATCAATGTGTTCTAATATGTCTGTATATAACTTTGAATAGGCTAACTTATATCTATTAGTGTCATTACTTGTAATTTTTAAATTAGTATAATATGCAATAATATGTAACCTAATTAAATAATCTTCTTTGGTTGCAATAAAACAATTTTTATGTTCTCCATACGTACCAAAGCAACCCTGAACAACATCATAAACAAACTGATTATAATTATCCCAATCAATTCTCTTTTTTACTTCAACAATATCAATGACTTCGTTCTTTTCGTTTTTTAGCTCAATAGTAGAAATATCTTCTTTATACTCTTGTTGTAGATAGTCATTAATATTATTAATTGAAACCATTTTTGTATTTTTAGCCATAAATACCTCCGTTGTACTTTTTATGATTTTTGTTAAATTAAATTCTCGTCATATAAATATGCCAGTCCAATACAAACACCTTCGGCTGTATCGTCATTAATATCTATTTCATATATTTGTTTAACAAAATCAATTGCTTCTTTTTTTAATTCTGGTCTTTTAATTTTACTTCCTTGTTTCAAACCAATTATTCCACGCCACTGTGTAGGTGCGTAAATTCGATATTCTATGCCCTTGCTTGTTGCCATATATATAATTGAACCTTGTAATCTACTAAGTTGAATTAGAGTTTTTATAGATTGTCGCATTGACACATCTTCAAATACGACAACATCAGGTTTGTAGTCAATCAATAATTTATCTATCGCTACACACATAGCGTTATATCTATTTTCTGAACTAGAATAGTGGTGAGTATCAATTAATCCCCATTTGATTAAATCGGTATCTTCATATACAGCATACCCTGTAAAACGAGAACTTTGGTCAAGACTTAGTATTTTCATTTAAGGTGTACACCCCTGTATTCTTGATATAACTAAAATCTGTAATTTGATACTTTTTACCATTGTCATCAACAGCCACTAAAATATGATTCACCTCATTAAATGAAATGACTTTTAATGTCTTTGTTTTTGATTTTACTTTTGCACCATCATTAGACTGTTTCTTAGTCTGTTTGTTATTGTCTAATTTTTTAATAATTTTATCTTCCATATATACCTCCAATCATAATTCATAAAAAAAATAGGGGATAGCAACGCTACCCCCTAAATGCTTTATCATTCTATGTAATTAGTCATCAAAAGCGTAATCAATTACATTGCCATCGTCATCAGCCATCATATCCAAAGTAATTGTTACTGTTACTGGGTCGCCAGTATTAGCATTACTAACAGAATACTGTGACTGAGGAGAAGCCTTATAAACCCTTACAAATTCATTATGAGTTTTACCATCTTCACCCTTGTTCTGTGTATCTGCATAAATTTTACACATCTGAGGGAATGTTGAAGTAGTAACTTTTAATGTTGTTACATTACTTAGGTTTCTCTGATAATAAACAATATACTTGTCCTTAGCTGTACCAGCATTAGTTAGTGTAACATTTTTGCCAGTGGCACTAATCTGTTCTTCTTTACCACAATCATCATCAGCCTTATATACAAAAATAGTACCATCAATAGGTGCTTCTGTTAAAACAAGTGTAGTACCATCTTCTGTAGTTAGTTTTTCTCTCTTAACAAAATCAATGTTATCTTCGGCATCTGCACCAGTTAGTAGTCTATATAGTCTACTACTCTGTAGCTGTGTTTCAATTGTAAATGTACCACCCTTTTCACCACTAAATGGCACACGCTTTGGGTGACCCTTACCACCATAAGCATAAACATCTTCACCTGTCATTTCGTGAGATGTTGTATTAGCATAGTCAATAGAAAGAAATGGCTTATTTGTTTCATAATCATAAATAATTAAGTCCATTACTTCTCTATTGGCAAAATTCTTATTACTGCTCATTAATCATCTTCCTTTCGATTTATTTTGTTTTGTTATTGTTATACCAAAGTGAGAAATCAAATTCTTCTGACCCCCACGCAGCCCATTTAAGGACATATCCATCTATTTGATTATTTTGAATAATCTGATAAAATTGGTCATAAAGTTGAAAAACAGTTAAGTTATAAATATTTGTTAAATTATAAGGACTATTTGTCTTGGCTGATAATTTTGCAATAACATTACCTAAGTCAAAATTTACATTGCCCTCTTTGCTTTTTGCTTTATTCTTATTAAACTGTTTTTTTCTTTTTTGTAATTCTATATATCTTTGTTTTGCTTTTTCTGATGAGAAAGTCATATTCTCAATAGGCTCATCTTCTTCAACTGTATCTCTATAATTAATTTGATTAACATAGTTGCAAAATTCAATAAAATTAGAATTATCAATTATTTTCGTCACTTTGTCATTATTGGAATATAAAAAAAAGCACTCATCTTTTTCATTAAAAACCACCTTGCCTTTAACAAAAAATTGAATTGCTTCTTGTAATATCTGCTCACCACCTGAAAGTAGTAACAGCTTATATTTGGTTAATTCATTTTGAAGTTCAAACGATAATTTATCATATCGTTCTTTAACACCTACCATATCTATAATATCTTCTTTGCTACACGACAGTAAAAAGGAATAATATAAATACAAATTATAATTTTCACCTTCATTGTCTTTTATTATGTGTTGTAAAGTAGGTGGCTGAAAACAATAGCCATCATAATTAAAACTTTCACCACCAATAAGTAAAACATAAGGAATAATTTTACTCATTTATTTCACCCTTGCGATTAAAGTCATAAACATAATAAGCCAATGCCCTACCTGTGTATCTCTTTGATACTGTAATTGGAACAACATTAGCCAATTCTAATCTACCTATACCAAAATGATTAGAACCATTAAGAATTTTATCAATGTATCTAATAACATTATCTCTACGATTACCCTTTATACCTTTAAATATTTTATTATCTAATTGCATATAGTCTTTATGACATATTACATTAATAGCAATAGTCATTTCCATAATATGAGAGTTTTCAACATTAGAGGGTAGTACATCAAGGCAAATATATAACTTTTCTTCTGAGGTGGTATCATCTACATAATCATAATCAAACATATACTTATAATTACCGTCTGTATCTTCTAAATCTTCGATTGTTGCCTTTTTCTTATTAGTGATTAGTTCTCTTAATATCTCAGAACTAGCAATTTTATTTAATATCAATCTAGGATAATTTACGATAGTATCTAAATTAGTAGCTTCCATTACACTCACCTCACTTCAATATGTTTAGTACAACTTCCATATTCGGAATCATCGCAACTTAATGTTACAATAATGTCAGCACCAATTAAATCATCATTATCATCTAATACTAATAGTATTTTATTACCTTGATATTCAATGTGTAGCTCAGACAGGGTAGGGGAAACTTCCCATTTCGGTTCATTTAGAACCTCGTTGTCATTTTCATAAAACTTAGCTTCTAAAGTTCGGACAACCCCACCTGATTTAATAATGGAATTACCAATAATTTCACACCTTTTATTACTTGAAGAAGGTTTATCTTCATTAATATTGTAATCTGCAATCATATGTTCTAGAGAGTCATTATCATTATATGTATCTCTTTCCATTGTTAAAATTACAATTTTATTAACTCCATAGGTTTCGGAAATATGAGTGATATTCATTACTCTAAAGACAGCTGGATATTCCTTACCATCTTTATCATATTCAGTCCACAAGATAAATCGTTTACCAATAGGTATCTTTTTAGTATCTTCATTATAAGGTACTAACATTTGTAAACCACCCTCTGGATTATCCACTTTACCTGATGAAGTTATATTAGATGAGTCTTGCATATCAGAGATAATACCCCAATATTCGTGGATTTTATCTTTATAATCTAAATATCTAAGATAATTACTACATTTAGTAATATGACCTTTAGTTTGAATATCCTTATCCCCAGAAATAAAATCAACAAGCCAATACTCATCATTCCACACCACATAATTACCAATATCAAAAGTGTCATAAGGCAAAGACTCAATAATGGTGTATGAAGTACCTAAATTATCTTTTTTATAAATGATACTAGGTTGCTTTACTCCTTGTATGTACACATTCTGTTGTAAGGTCATACCTTTAGATAGTCTATTTTGAAGATTAAACTTTGCGTAGTTTACTTGTGTATCTTTATATGAAGTAGGGTCGCCTATGTGTTGAATGGCATTAAAATATTCTTTATCTGTCATTTTTTAATCCTCGTCTACATTCGCATAACTTTCATACCCCACTTCAATAAATGCACCAGTAAGACGGTCACGAGATTTATATTCTTCAATTAAGAAAGCATTATCTTGACATACCTTTTCATACATTGTCATAAATGAAGTTCTTGCATTGCTAGGGTCAAATACTTTTAAATCAGAAGAAGAATAATTTACTTCTAAAGTTTTTAATTTAGCAATACTACGAGATAGATACACTTGAAACATCATAGAAGATACAAGTAAGATTTCTTTTTTAGTTAGGTCGGTATTAAATTCTTCGGTTTCTTCGTTATAATCGGTAAAATCAATTTGAGTTTGAATTTGAGAGTCTAACATAGCAGTAGCCTCATATAGATACGCCAAAATTCTACGATGCATAATTTCCTCTGCTTCGTGTTCTAAATATTGATAATATTGAAAAAACTCAGAATCTTCTTCTACCATCATTTTAAAACGATTTTCCAAACTTGAAAAAGGAGTCACTTCATCAGCTCCTTCCTTATTACTTTTTTACTTTTGTAGTTGTCTTTCTTGTTGCTTTTTTTGGCTTGTCATCAACAACTTCTTTATTGTCATTTGTTCCCATTTGAGATTTAAACTGTTCCATCATAGCTGTGAAATCCTCTAGTTTCTTCTTTAATAATTCATTTTCTTCTTTTAGAATTTTGGTTTCTTCACTAGAATTTACAGTTTTCATAGTTGATACACTTAACTGAGATGTACGCTTACCATTTACAATTTCAGAGTATCTACCGTTAATCATTTTACCAACGACAATAGTTGCCTTTGGGTTTTCTTCGTTAGATAACTGAGTATAACAAGCTCTTAATCTTTCGATTGTATCTAAATCATTAAGAGAAATAATACGATTTAGATTATCTTCTGATGAGTCTGTTGCCATATTGTAAATATCGTCCTCAGTATAAATAGTATCTTTCCAATCTTTAATGCCTAATAGTTCATAGATTTCATCAGCGTATTCATCTTCAATAATTAAAGTGCCAGTTTTAAAAACTTTTGACTTTGAGTTAATTTCAAAAATTTCATCCCAACTTAGATATTCAAAAGAGGGAATACCATCTTCTGTTACTCTATCAAAACTAAAACTTTTATATCTTGTTGAAGTGGCAATAAAAGACTGACTATAATTACACACCTTAATAGTTGTGCTTGATTTAATCTTGTCAATTAATTGTTTATCCATAAGTTCTCCTTTATGTTCTTTTTAGTATGGATTATAAAACAGACTTGAATAAAACTATTGCTTTACCCAAGTCTGTGTTTTATATTAAGTTAGATTAGCCGTTAATTGCAATCTTACCAACCTTTGATAGGTCAGTAAATAGAATACCGAACTGATAACCATTAACCTTGATATGGATTTTTTCACTATTGATGTCTGTTTCCTGTAGAGTATTTGTAGAACCTCTAGTAATACACTTACCAACAGTACCACCAATACCGAAAATCTTTTTATCTGGTACAATAAATTCGCCAGATGGTAGCTTCTTCTGACCACTAAAGCCTAGTAGTTCACAACCAGCATATGAGTTGATAAAACCATTCTGGTTGTAAGCGTCCTTTAGAGCATCTGAACCAAATGAAGTAGCACCAGCTAGTTTTGCTAGTGTCTGCATATACTTATTCTGACCGAACATTAGAGGTGTACCACCCTCTAGTACATCATTTAGATATAGAGCAAGAGCATCAGCAGATGCTTCTGTTGGCTTAGATGTAGCCTCTGTAATAACACCAGCCATACCTGTTGTCATAGACTTATCAAGAATTTCAAAAATCTTTGAAACCTTCTTATTTTCTAGTGCTTCATTAATATCTGCAACTAGCTTTGCGATAGTCTTAAAGCCACCCTTTCTAATCTGTGCTAGAGAAATATCTGTTTCAGCAGTTAGATTTACCCAAGTTGGCTTTAGTAGCTTATGGTCAATGAATGAACGGTCAACATTGCCACCTCTGCCACCTTCGTAAACCTTAATTGTATTCTTTGGTTCAACTTCTGCTGTGTAGTCATCAAATTCATTAATACTACCATCTTCAAACATTCTGCTGATTACTGCACTAGCATTATCAACTGTTTCAAGTGTGATAGCCTTTGTAATCATAGCTGAAATTTCGTGGTTAGCATCGTGACCAGTTCTACCAATTTCCTTAGCCCAAGCATCTACGGACTGAGAAACTTCCTTATCGTCATTATTTAGTTCTTTATGTAGTGTTACTTTTGAAGCCCATTCTACAAATCTAGTAGGGCTTTCATTAAGAATTGCACTTAATTCCTTTGCCATTATGTTCATTCCTCCTTTTCATTAAGCTACTGTGAATGGTCTAGTAATCTGCACAATACCCATAGATAGACCTGTTGGGTCAGCATATTCACCCATATAAACAGCGATACACGCATCACCACTCTCACCCTTGATAAACTTACCACCGTCAGCTTTTAGGTAGTCACCCTTAGCTAGAACAGTACCAAAGTTTTCAACTAGTTCTGTTGTTGCATATCTTTCACCCACAAATAGAGGAATTTTTTTTACTTCTGCCTTTGCTTCAATATTTTCCCAGCTACCATCAGTAGGTTCAACAACTGCATTAATACCTTCATATGTTGGTTCAACATCTACAAAATAAATATCTGTTGCACCAGAAGTTGCATTTTTAACTGTTTCTGTCTTGTAATCTTCAACGATTACTGCACCACGCTTCATTGTTTCACTTGTAGTAATAAGTGTAATTGGCTTATTAGCTACAACCTGTAGTTCTCTAATCATTTATTTTCTCCTTTTCTTTTGTTTTTAGTTGAATACAAAGCTCCTAAAATCTTCTGCTTTTGAATGAGCTTCTTCTTCCTGTGTTGAGATTTCTGTATCATTAAATAGACTTTTTTTAAAGTTATGCTGTACATTAGAAATTTCCTTTTTATTCTCTTTCTTAGTTCTCTTTACAGAACTCTGAATATATTTATTACCAATGTACTTAGTTAGTCCTTCTTCATCACAATTTTCAATTAAAGAAGATACTTCTTCACTATGCTTTTCTTCTTCTGATAAGCAATCAGCATTATCAACCATATCTTGTAAACGCTTTTTAGTTTCTTCTAATTCAGCCTTCTCAATTTCTGATTGCATTGTTTCATACTTATCTTTATACTGAGATAATTCAGAAATAGTTGTTTCTGCTTCATCTAGTTTATTTACAACCTCAGAATATTCTTTATAAATAGTTGAAATATCAACCTTTAAAGTAGTTTTCACTGGTTCACCAACGATTGAAACCTCATCATCATCAGATACATCATATTTAATAACCACGATACTTAGGTCATCACTATCCCAGTCTTTTAGCCAAATTGTTTTCTCAGCACTTAAATGAGCGTAACAATAAAAATATCCATTTGGCTGTTGTTCTCTACATAATTCAACAACTTTACGAGCAATATCATCAGCTGTTAAAGAAGCAGTTTCATTTTCTACATTTTCATTAGAAACTTCTTCTGTTTTTTCTTCATTAGCTTTATTTTCAGAAGTTTCTCCTACCTTTTCTTCGGCTGTATCTTCAACCTTTTCTTTTACTTCTGTTGTATCAGTAGTGGTTTCAACAACCTCTGTATTTGCTTCTTGATTTTCAGTTTCAGAAATATCTGTAACTTCTGTTTCTACCTCAATATTTTCTTTTGTTTTTTCTGTCATAGGTATATCCTCCTTTCTTGAATTATTTGTATCTAAAGCTGACACATCTTGTGCCAACGCAGATGCCACCATTAAATTAGACATTTCTAATGCCTTTGCACTTTCACCATAGGCTGGTGTAACATTAGAACCTAGATAAGCATTGCCTTCAAAAACATAAGACATTAATTTTTTAGTGCCATTTTCGTACAAATATTCAAATGAGCTGACTTCCCAAGAATTATGTAAATTGCCTTCATCATATAGTTTTGTAATTGCACTAATATAATTTGGATAGCGTTTCCAGATTTTCTGTCTAGCAAATAGACAAGGTAAAGTTTTGATTTCGCCTTTAAAAGTCTGAACTGTGTCATCTTCAATCCATACTTCTGTATGTACACCAATACTTTCAGTACCAAAAGTCACATTGCCATCATCATCAACGCTTACGCAATGGTCACTTAAATCTGGTTCACCTTTGTCATTAACAATATATTTTGCTTGTACTGGCATACCAACAAGTGTTTGTGCAATATCCAAAGCACTATCGTCATATGGTAATAGAACACCATTACCGTTTGGTTCGTCGTAGTAACAAACACGATTTACAATCTCGATATAAGTCTTATAATCTGCAATCTCTTTTGTTTTTGTGGCAAGTACCACATTCATTTTTTCCAAATGTGTTTTTCCCCCTTTCTTTCAGACAATATAAAAGACCCCTAATTTTTACTAGGAGTCTGATATGTTAATAATGATAAATCTTCTTTTAATTTTGGCGTATCTTCAAATATGAAAATAGTCTTTCGTTTTGTTTTATCTTGTTTATCTGGTTTAATATCTATAACACGATTACCTCGTTTTAATAACCATCTTGCAACGCCAGCAGTAAAAATTGATTTACCTTGAGTATTTGTTTGTTTTTTATCATCAGAGGGAATAACACCCAATAATATTTCTTTCATTGCTGTTATTTCCTTGTCTTGTTATATTCTTCATCATAGCTTTGTTTTTCCTCGTTAGTGGTTTCTTGTTTCTTGTTTTTTGTATCTTCACTTGAACCACCATCGTCATTACTATTTGAAGATTTAGTGTAAGCTGTAGAGTAAGGAGTGAAAATATCATTTAATCCATCTTCATTTTCTCTTTCTCTCTTATGTAGTTCATCTTCAACATCAACGCCCACTACACCTAACGCAGTTTCTCTACTACAATTTAAAGTGTTATATAGATAACTAGATAAGTTAATTCTTAAATCCATTTCCAACATTTCAGAGTCAATAATCTTGATAGTTGGACAATAAACTAAATCATAACCATTAACAGTTAATAGAGTTCTATAAAAATTATGTAGCATATCTTCTACTTGTTCAGTAATAGCATTAATACATTGTAATAATTGCTTTAAATTAATGTTCGCAGTAGAAGCAGTTTGTGAAGTATCGTTAGTTAAGAAAGCAACGCCTAATGAACTAAGAACCTTATTACGATATAGCTTAACCTTATCTGTTGAAATTTCATCAGTAGTAGGTTCAACATAAACAATCTTTTCTACAGCTGGGGGTGAAGTATAAACAACAGTAGGATTTGACCACGCTTTCATCAACTGTTGATGAGCGTAAGCCATAATTTCAAAACCTTTGTTAGTACCATTGTTGCCTAGCACCTCTTTACGCATAACTTGATGAATAATCTTCTTTGATTTTGATTTTGCATTAATAGCATCAGCTGTATAAAAGTTTTGTAACATAATCGCTGGTGACAAAGCTCTAACAATAGGGGATAGACCATATTGCCTACCTCTATTATTAATTCGACAAGTACCTGTGTAATTAACATCCAACTTGGCATATGTAGCATTGTTATTATAAGCATCTATAATTTCTTGTGGATAGTTATTCTCAATTTCCTCTTTTGTGTCTTTAAAGAATAATGGATTGCCTTTTCTATCTTTCTGCATTGTTTTTTGCAATGCTTCCTTAATAGATGCCATATTGACTAAAACAACAGGTCTGCCATTATCTTCGTAACCAGACATTTCACATACACCCAATGGTAAGAAATCAACAGCCCAGTTTTCGCCATTATTTCTTAACATACAATTATAGTTGCCTTCCATATAAACAAGTTCAACAGCTTGTCGGATAACTCGCTTTATTCTAATTTGTTCATTAAAGTCATTAACTAATTCTCTGACTTTGTTTAAAGTATTGTTTTTACTCTTAACAGTACCAAAATTTTTATAAGACAAAGTGTATTCAGTATTAATATTATTAGTAACGCTTTGTACTACCATACCAATAAGGTCATCCATATTAACTTGTTTTCTAATGATATTGTTTAAACTCACAACTTTGTCTAAGTCACTTTGAGCATTTTCAGCATAAGTTTCAATCTGTGATACTGTTAAAGTATTAGCAGTACCAGTAAGATTAAGATAGGCAGAATATAATGTATTGTGAGGGTCATAGGAAGCTAAAGCATTTTTGACCAGATTGATTGATTTTCTATCAATTTCTTCCTGAGCAGAAGTGACAACGACTGTTGAGTCATCTACTTCATTGACAAGAGTATCTTCCTTCTTTTTACTCATCTAGCACCACCTTTCTATATCCTTTTTGTTACCAACTAAAAGCTGATACGCAAGAAGGAGCGTCTAATATTTGCATTTGAGTTTCTTCGGATATTTTATCTAGTGCCATTTCATTTGCAAAATAGCACCCCATAGTTAAAGAAGAATATCTATCCTTTACTTTACCAGCTCGTTCTTTTACTCTAATATTGCCAACCGATGTCCTTTCGTAAGTTAAATCAATCATTTCATTAACTAACAACATTGTTTCTAAGAAAGGCTTATCAAAATAAACCTGTTCTGTCGGTTGTAACATAGGATAGTTAGGCTGTAACTTACAAATAGTTTCCATTCCTCTTTCTTTATCAACAAGAAAGTCAATTTTATGACTTGTTAAATAAGACTGTAAGTTTTGAGCCATTCTAGTATTAAGTTTTTCTGTAGCTTTGACAACATAGATACAATCATCAGCATTTTCATTTTTAATCTTATCTGCTAACTCATCATCATTCATACATCTTAATGGTGCATACTCAACACATCGACCCTCATCAAATAAAGGTCTAGCAAGAGTATAATAAATATCAATACCACAATTTCGTAAGTCTAATACTATGTAATCAGCTTCAAAATCATTATATAACTGTCTAATTCTAGTAGCTTGTATAACAGGCTCAGTACCTTTCATACCCTCTAAATAAGGAACTTGAATACGATATTCGGTACGATTATTGTAACCAGTCTGCTCTGGAAATAGTCGTAAACAACTATATACAGAGTTATCGTTTGCACTTCTATCAACAGTTGCAATATCACAAGAAATAACCCTAACTTCTCCTTTTTGTTTTGGAATAGAGTATGGGTTTTTCTTATGTAATAGAAAATCCTCATTCTTTTGAGGATAAAATGGTTTGAGCATTGTTCTATTAGACTTAATAATGTCATAACTAAAGAAAGCATCGGTATTTGCTCGGAATACTCGGTTTTCATATTCAATCATCCAAGTAATATTATCAATCTTTTGCTTTTCTTGTCTTAATTGTTGCTTAGTTCTAATACCGTGCTGTAAACTGATAGCGTAGTCCATAGCCATAAATAAATTACTATCATCACCATTATCCATATCATCTTTAATGTTAGTTGCAAGTTTATATAGCCAATGTGTTTCTTCGATACTTGAACTAATATAAATTTCCTTTGCTTCTTCTTGGAATAAATGAGCAATAGGAATATAATAATCACGCTTAATAAATTCAACAGGTCTAATAAATTTAAATGGCGAAATAACTTTGTCAATTAGTGTCTTTTTACAGTTCCTTGCTTCTTCGATGATATTAAATGTACTTCTATAACCTCTGGAATCTTCACTTAAAGTAACGCCTTTAATCTGAGAACCACTTGCAAAATTTACTTCGGCATCGTCTTTCGATGGTTTTATTTTCGTAATTTCTATTCGCAGAGGTGAATTTGTATATTTTTGATACAGTTCTTTGTTTATTTTTTCGGATACAATTAAACTTGCTTGTCCTTTTGTACCAGAGGTCAAAACACCTGTACTATTAGGATATAAAATACAAATTGAAATAGAGTAAATTGCAATGATATATGATTTCGCAGCAGCTCTAGCTGCTATAATTGCAATTAAGTTTGACCTACCCATTAAATGCAGTATTATCTTTTGATATAAATGCAACTTTAATTTTAGATAATGCTCTGCGAAAATATCAAGATTTCTTCTATATAAGGTCATCCACATTAAATAATGTAGCCAATGTTTAGGGTTTGATAACCAATGTTCAGGACTAAAATGCTTGTAGCCAACTTTTTGTTCATCGTCTAAATTATCCCACGCTTCTCTTTCTTCTTCGTTTAAACCATCAACAAAAGTTGCATCTTCTGTGTATGTTACAGTAGCCATCAATCGACCTCAATATTATAATCTGGGTGTGGAGTATAGTTGCCTGTTTCAAAATTCTTGCGTGGTCTAATGAATTGTTGTCCAACATATTTAAGTGTTTCAGCAAAACTTTTTATATCTTTATACAAACTTTTCTTTTTATAGATGTCAGCTGGACAGAAGTTTTCTACTTCTTTAGTCCATTCACCCATACAGTCACCCTCGCCTAAAGTAGCTTGTTGAGATTTTAAATATTGAGTAAAGTTTTTACCTGTGATGAAACTTTGATAGTCTTTGGCTATCTTCATTACAGCTTCACTGTCACCCTCTTTAATTTTTCTTTCTTTCATTATTAGCATAGTACAGGCATCATTTACTGTCTGTTCAATGATAATGTCCTCGTCACTAGATTGAGTAGGGTTTAACTGTGACATTAGCTTAGTGTAATGTCTTTCCATTGTTTGTAATTCTTTAGGGGTAAAATCTGAACCAAACTTATCTTTTAGTCTTTCAACTTCCTCAGGGTCAATACCTTGCTTTTTAAATTGTTCTTCTTGTCTTTTCTGAGTTTCTTCTGTCATATCACCCTCGACTGCTGGAGCAATATCGTCTACTGCTTTTTGAGTCGAAGCTGTAATGCTTGTATATTTTCGTTCTTGCAATGTAGTATCATAAGTTTTACGCACCTTGCTTCTACCGTTTAAGTTAGCTAATCTAATATAATTAGTTAATCTTGATGTACCATTCATATCTTTTGTAGCTTCCCATTTACTACGACTAAAATATAAATCAAAGTGCATACAAACATATTCCAATGCTAATAAATCAGAACCAAATTCCATAATTCTTTCTTGGAAGTATTTTTCCAAACAATCTATACATATAGGTAGTCTATAGTTATTCTCTTTCCAAAAAGGAGAACGACAAGATGGAAAAAATTCTTGTTTTACACTAGACTTACCACACATACAACAATGATGTTTGCCCTCTTTTGGAATGTATACATTCTCTTTAGAAGCTACTACTCGTGTTGACTTATTTTTACTTCCCTTTGGTCTACCTCTTTTTGCCATTAGGTATCACCACCTAACATTGTATTAACAGACCCTTTTTCTACATCTTTAATTCCCTCAGCACCAAAATATTGATTAAAGGCATCGTCAACAGGGTTGTCATTATACCTTTTAACCATTTCAACAGACCCCCAGCCAACAATGTCTGCAATAACTGAATCTGGAATATTGTGTCTTGCTAAACGAGATGTAAAATTATGTCTGCAAGAGTGAAAATAGAAATCAACCCCTAAAAACTTAGAAAATTCATTAGCTAAACTATTCATCCAACTAATTGTAATTTGTTTACATTCTTTAGGGTTTGTATAACTCCATTTTCTATCTATTTTTGATTGAGGACACACAAATAGCCATTCACTATCAATCCCCAATTTTTGCCTTTGTTCCAACCATTTATCTAAATATGGTTGAAATTCCATTGCTAAAGTATATTTATGTTGCTTTTTGCCTTTAGCTTGTATCTCCTCTGGAGTCTTATATAATGCACCAGAACAAATAATGTTATCTGGTGTAAAATACTTTGTTTTAAACCTTGTTAATTCTGCCTTTCTACTGCCAGAATATAAGGCTAACGCAAAAATACACGCTTCTTGAAAGCGTGTATTTTCTGTTAGATAAGATAAAAGACTATCAATTTGTTCATCTGATAATACTGTCTTTTCTCTTACTGGAGTATTAGGAGGAGATTTAATCTTTATAATCAAGTTTCTAAAATCTGGATATTCGTCATCTAAAATGTCCTCAATGAAATTAGACATTGAAGAAATTACCGATTTCATTCGTCTAAATCGTGCTGGACTTTTTTGTTCAACGGATAACCAGTGTTGAAACGCAAGAAAATGTCTTTTTTTAAAATCTACAAAAGGAATGTTATTGTTATATTTTACATTCCAACAAAAGAAAATGTTTAAATCACTTGTGTATTTTTCAATTGTTTCTCTTGTTCTTTGAATTGATGCAAGATAGCTAAGAAATTCGTCCATTAACATCTTATTATCTTGACATATTGCATTTAAAGTTTCTTCATCTGTGATTTTTGTGCGTTTGGTTTTTCTCGCCATCTTATCACCAACTTTCTATTTATACTAATTGAATGTCGTATAAACCTTTTATTAATTTATTTTTATTTGTAACCACAACCATTTGTTCTGGTGTGCCAACCAATCTGTTGTCAATACAATAGTTGTCCATACCACTAACACAGCCACTTTCAATAACCTTAACATTAGATTGAGAAGTGAAAGCATTATGATGTCTATGCCCCATTAAAATACCCTCTGGCTTTCTTCCTGTAAGCATAGTAAGTTTTTCTACTACTTTATTAACATTATCCTTATCACCGTGTACTGCATACCATAAATGATTACACAAAGTAAATGAAGCAATGCCCTCATCTAGTGTATTAGTACAAATTTTAACATTTACACTATTTCTAAAATATGTTTCTAAGTTAAATAATACTAAACTATCTAAATATTCTCCCTTGATTTGTTGCTCTTTTTGTGGAAATAGTCTTGAATGATTACCAACAACGCTATATACTCTAATTTTAGGAATGTGGCTATGTAGTTTAGTAATAAACTCTGCTATTGCTAACGAAGCTATTTTAATTTGTTCAATTACAGTCTTATTGTTTTCAATTCTCAAATTAGAATGAATAACGCCTGAAATTAAATCGCCACCTAAGACCACTACACAATCTTTAGGTCTGTGTAAAGTAAAGACTTCTTTTAATTCGTTTAAATACTTCGATAGCCTTGTTGCCAATATATTTTCATTGTAGGTATTCCAAGTATTATCAATATCAATTCCAGTGTGTAAGTCCGTTAAATGTACGATAATACCATTGTCATAATTACTAATTTGATATTCTTCATCTTCAATAATAGGAGAGATAGGGAAGTTTTCTTGCATTGTATTCTTAACTAAATCAAAGAAGCTCTCTTTACGAGCTTGTTCTCTGATTATTCGTGTAAGTTCTGTACGCTCATCTCTTGCTTTAATTCGTTCTTTATGTAATTCAACCATTAAATCGTTGTATTCTGTATCATCGCATTTGCTATTTTGTGGTTGCCACACTTCCTTATAAAACCTTACTGCGTATTGTACAGGCTTTCTATATGCACTAGAAGAACGATATTCGGACTCATCTTTTCTCCAATTCTTGTTCATTATATCGGCAAATTCTTCCCAAGTGAGATTAATATTACCTTCTTCAATAGCTAGTCCAATTCTCCATAGATATTGCTTTTCATTTTCATTAGGTTGCACTTGTAAATCAATCGTTGTCATTCACTTCCTTTACTGCGATATTAATATCAATGATATGTCCTACCACTCCCATTGACTTAAATAGGTCAGCAAAACGGACATTGCCACCTAATGGTGAATGTAATATAACTTCATTACGAGATGAGATTTCTAATTTAACTTGTTTTGCTTCAATTGTATGCTCTGTTCTATTAGTGACAATTTCACCTTTCTTCATACTAATTACCTCGTAGATAATTCATCACTCTAGGATTTTCTTCTACATAATATTTTCCTCTGTGAGAACCATCATTTTTCTTTTTGCAAGTTTTTGTAATATGAACTTTAGGAAATGCCTTTCTAATATAATTTGCTTCTGTTCTTGAAACTTGTACCATTGTACTTTTTTGCCCCTTTTCTGGTATTTTATTTATTTTTGGATATAAGAAAAGGAAGATGTGTAATACATCTTCCTTATTCCCTCCATAGGTAACTTTAATTAAATGTTCAAAAATGGCTTACCTATGCGATTTTTAGGGGGTTTTAAAAATAAAAATCTAGCGTTTTGACCCCAAAATTGCAAAAAATCGGTGTTTTTTAGCTTAATTTACTTCATTTTTGTAATAAAAATCGTAAATTTTTATATCTCCGTTATTACATTCTGTTAATGTATATATAGGCTTTTGACTTAATTTTATATATTCAAAGAATGAAGTATTAGGAGAGCCAAAAAGAATATTGAACATCAATTTCTTGATATGCGAATATTCTGGCTTTTCTATCACCTTTAAAAGATACCACATTGTCTTGTGAGAGAATTGTAATCCATTAATATAATCAACCATAGATTGCTGTTTCTCTGCTGATAACAAATATTTGAGTGAATTAGAGATAGAACTTCTACTCCATATATTCTTTATCTCATTTTGTGTATCTTCTATTAAGTTTATAATACGATGAACTTGTGGATAATAAACTTGTCCATCTAATTCTTCCTCTGGCAATAATACTTTGCTAAAAGGAATACAATCATTTGGACTGTATCTAGGTAACTTATATCTATTAATGACACGCTCTAAGTAGTCCATAGTGGTGTCATAATATTTATATGTCTTTCGTTCTTTATCATAATATCCTTTGTCTTTATCAAGGTACATAAAGAACTTAGGTCTAATATACCTATCTTGTTCATCTCGTTCTTCGTATTTTTGTTTTAATAATTTTAATTCTTTGACATTATCTGCTGGATTTTCTCTTTTTGCATTGTCAATATCTAAATTAGACATTACATCTAACTGGCATATATCGTTATATAGTTCTTCAACTTCTTCAAAAGGAACTCCATTATTCATCTTATCCCAAAACTTACTATTGAGTTCTTGTGACAAGTTAATAATTTCACCAATCTTATTAATCGCTATTTTTGTGTCAAGTTCAGCTTTACATTCTGCTGTAAATCTTCTTTTCGTTACAATAGCTTTAACTAGTTTCGTCGGAACTAAACATTTATCATAGTTCCTCTTAGCTGCGTTGATAAGTATTTTATTGTTTGTTAATAATAAAGTGTCAGAATCAAACTTTTATACCCTCGATTGCTCGATATTTAATTAGGGAATAGACTATCTCTTTACCCTATGTCAATTCATAGGCTTTTATATAATACAAAAGGACTTCTCGTAGTTGGCACTTCGTAATAAGGAATTTCGCCTTAAAACTACAAAATTCATAAACCTGTCTTTCGATTTAGTTCGTATTTTTTAGTCGTTGCACCTTCATAAAAATTTCTCTTTATGCTTGGCACAATATTGTCTGATAAGATAATTTGTTATCAGATGTCCATTGTTAGCAGATATATAATATATCCACACCCCACATTTGTGGGTTCACCAACTTTGTCAATTTACATTACTGTAAAAAGGTGACCTTTAAGGGCAATCACTACCACTAAGTCTTTCTAACAAATTATCATTAATACTATTAACACAAACAATCTCTTTAGTAAAATTAAAATACTTATTAATTTCTGTACTAATTTTATTTTTAGTTAATAAAATGTTACCTATCGTTACGTGAGGACTTCTACTACCTAAAATTTCTTCACCGTCTTTAAAGTTTGTACTATGTATAGTTCCAATGGGAATACTACTTGTACCATCAAATATATTTATACTAGCTTTTAACATTTCCATAGGGTTGCCACATAGGGTACTATAATTACCATTGACTAAGATATGACCTTTTCTAAGGTTCTTTTTAAAGGATTTAATTAAATCACTCCTAAAGTCGTAATATAACTTAGTTTGTGTAAACTTTTCATTTAAGCCTAATAGCGTATACACTATATCATTTTTAGAATTTAAGGCTTCTGGCTTGATTGGTTCTTGACCTTGATATTTTATATGATGTCTTAATACACTAGGATTGCTTTTAATTAAAGCTAAATAATCTAATGATGGTTTTAGTAATTCTTCTGTTTCTTCATATGACAATTGTAAAGTATTTAACAATTGATAATGAGTTTGAACCATTCTACCATCAAAATAATGGGTAGGTTTTTCGTGCTTGACCACACCAAACATAGGGTCTAGTGTCCACAACCAATCTTCTAAACTGCCAAACTTTAAATATTTAATGCTATTTGGCGTAGTAACTAACTTTATTTCCTGTATTGTTTTAGCTTGTGTGTAGCCATTTAATTGACTTACTTCCGTAATGTTATTGTCTTTAAACCATTGCTGTAGATTAGTATTAAAACAACAAGACTTGAAAAATCTATTGCGTAATAATAACATACCATATTCTTTATACTTGCCAAATAGGGAAGTGTCCATTAAAGACTGTCCATCCCATATGCTATTACTTATTTCAACTTCTTCTGGTGCAGATTCAAGTCTTTGTGTTTTTTCATTGAATCTAGTAGCTATTGCATTGTCTTTAAATACACTATCGTAATCATCAATAACTAAAATATTATTAGCATTAATCTCTAATGTATCAATGATACTACTTGAAGTTAAACTAATTGAACTTTCCCAACCAGCTAAGTCACCTTTATAATCTTTGCTATGTGTAATTCCACAACTTTGCCATTTACTAAATGGTTTATATAATCTTTCGTCAACAAATAAACATTTACCAACTCTTGAACTACCAGAACTCCTTGATAGCCTTACGAATTTAATACCATCACATACAAATCCATACTCATAAATCGCTTTTCTAATTTCATCAACTTCCATTAGCGTTTTGATATTATGTTCTTCATAACATTTTAACTCTTTATCATACTTAAAACCTAATTGCTTTAAAGTATCTTCATCTAATGGATTGTAAACTTCTTCATTAGTTTGAATAGCTATGATTTCACCATTTTTCTTACAAACATTATCTTTAAACTCAATATCATCTTTATGATAACCATACCTAAGATAAATCTTAGAACTTAATCTATTGAATTGTTTGATGCTATATTTGAATGTTACATTAATAACTCTGTTTGAATAATCTTTGTTTTCTATCTTTATACTAAAATCGTGTTTTCTATATACTCTTTCATAAATATCTTTTAACTGTATTAAATCTAAACTGTAATCTAAGGAATTAATAAACTTCTTTAAGTTTAAATCTCCTTGTTCATTTCTCAATTTATATCCATTCATTGCTTTATTGTTGTAATGATTAGATATAAATAAATCCTTGCCATCAATGGAAGGAATATAAACACCACTTCTTAGCGTGATGTTTCACCTTGTCTTATAAATATCACTCCTAATATGAATTTAATCTGTTTTACATTTCATCTAAGAACCATTCATCTTCTGTATGTAGGTCTAATGAAAGTAAAGTGTTTTCTTTGATTTCTTGTAGATATTCTCTTTCAGCAAGTTCATCTACATCAATATCAACATCTATGTTGTCATAATAACCATAGTCGTACATTACGCTGTTTGTTTCTCCTTTCTTTTAGTGAAGTAATGTTTTGATGTACTACGCTTAGCTTTGTAGCCACCTAAGTTTAAATAATAGATATTAGCACCATAGATGTATTTGCCTGTCTTTTTATCTTTTACGTATTCTTGTATGTTTCTTTTCTTTCTGTTCTGTCTATAAATTAATTTTTCTTGCTTTAATATTTTTAATATCTTACTAACTGTTTTAGTGCTAAGTCCTGTGTAATTGGCAATAGCTTGAACTGTTACTTGTATTTTATAACAACCCATTTTAATTTTTGTCCAATTACTTGATATGTAACCTAAGACTTGAACCATAGCAATTCTTAAACTACGATATTTAGGTTTCATTATTACCTTGTATTGCTTTGTAGAAAATGTACCTGTTCTTTGATGATATTCTGTTTTCCAATATTTTAAAATATCGTATTTCAAAGTAAACGGTGTATTTAATCTTATAGTATCAAAATCTACTGGAGTAAAATCACTGAGTACCCAAGAAGTTTCTGTTGTAATTAACTTTAATGATTTTCTAATGTCTTTAATGTATTTTTGACAAATATAATTTTTAACATTGACTGTACTGCAAAACAATCCTAGTAACTCTTTTATTGTCGTGGTATAAGAACAATCTACATATTGATTGATGCTCATACCCAAATGTAACAATATCATAGCTCCTGTAATATTGTCTTTTCTTTCTTCTTCGGTATATTCATCACCAATTTTGTATTTACTATAATTGAATTTACTAAAGCACCTATTAGGTATTAACACTCGAATCACTTGGCTTTTTCACCTCCTTCCATAGCTAAAGTATCACTTTTTACCCAGTTAAGGTATCACTTTTTACCCAGCCTTTATTAATATAGCATCGCTTTCGCTACACCACGCTCTATTGAGCTTGTTTGTGGTGTAGACGAACGACGAGCCATTCACTTGAAGTTCATCGCCCACTTCGTGGTCGTGGGGGACACTAACCAACTGAAATATCCTCTATCAATATTGTAACTCATAAATTGCAATATGTCAATAGATAATTTGAAATTTATACCATAGTTTGAATTTAGTAGGTAGTGTGGTATAGCTATTCCCCCTCCCCATAGCCCCCGTCTTTTGTTGCGAACGGGCTTTCGTAGAAAGCCCAAGCCAAAACACTCGGAGCGTAGCGTAGAGTGTCCTACAAGGGCTTTGCCCTTGTTTATTAACTTATTATTATATTATTATATTATTATATTATTTTTTTATCTTTCTTCTTTAAGAAAATACTTAAAAAATGGCTCTATAACTGGGCTACTAGATTTTTTTAACACCCTCAAGGTGTTAAAGTGTTCTATTCTAACCATTGTTCCATTAAATTATACATTCTATTACTAGGTAAATATAAATGTATTCTAAAATTATAACCCATAATTTGTAATATGTATAATTTGTCTGTTCTTACCCTTTAAAAACAATGCCTAATATAACCTATAAACGATAAATTGTATTAGACATATAATTACTATCTCAACATATAAAAATTGATTACAAGCAATTCTAGGACATATTAGAGGTATTTAAACAATGATTAATGTACTACACTTGTTTATACTTGTACTCGTTTCACTCGTACACCCTCGTGCCTCAGCACGAGAATACGAGGAATGGTTTGTTCCATTCGTGTCATTTCGCTACGCTACATTCCACTCATTCCACAAGCCCAGTTCCTCGTACAATGGGGTTCGTGGGGGAGGGGAAACACAAACCACACTACTGCACTAATATCATACTACCCATATATCACCGCACCCAGATGATATTGCCTGTAGCTTACTGTATATAAGGTTTTGTATCTAAGACATATAAAAGTTAATGGGGAATAACTAAACTTCGCTTATAAGCTAAAATAGAGCAAATTAGAGGTATATACGACTATCATCCCTACGACTATCATCCCTACGACTATCGTCTGTATGACTATCGTCTGTATAATTATTAATAATCTGAATTGTCATTATTGTCATTGTATACATCAAAGGTGCTATTTAAGCATACAAAGGTAATAATTTGTTAGATGTAATGATTTACAACCAATCCTCAAAAATGCGATATAGGTTAAATATGAGCCTTTTAGGGGTATATATGAATTAGGTATGTTATGTAAATATACCCCCTTATATATAATAGGCTTAAATTTAAGATATAAGACATTTTTTATGTTAGGTATATAAGTTTACCTTTTAGATGTAAAAACTTGATACAAGTTAAATATGGACAAATTAGAGGTATTGTAGTGATATTATAAGTAATGATATTAGATGTATTAGTTGCTAAAAGCTCGATATTTAAATTGTAAGACATATATTTAAATTGTAAGACGAGTTTAAATATTAGAGATATAAGTTTATGGATAGGGTGTAAAAATTTAAAATAGGGGTACTAGGGTATGGATATGAGTATATATGGTTCAATTTTTATTAACCCCCCTCTATAGGGTATAGAAAGGGTATCGAATATGATAAGGTTTAATAATAAAAATATTATAAATAAATAATAGATATATATAAATTGTGATATTTAGGGGATTAGAGTGATTTTAAAGGTTTTCGTAAAAATGGCTTATTAATGGGGTTTTTGAGGGATATGAAAGGTGAAATTAATTAATTAATAAAAAATGATGTATTTTTATAATATTTAATGATGTGAATGTGGAAGTGCTAAAAATGGCATAGGAATGGGATTTTTAATATATGAGTTACTTTTTATTTTTTTAAGAGTTAGGGGAAATAGTTTTGAGGGAAAATAAATGGTTTTTAGTGGTATAAATTAGGTGATTTTAGGGGTATTTTTGGGTGATTTTAGGGTAATTTTAGGGGGTAATTTGGTGTTATAACTTTGGTATATTTTAACAGATATTGTATTTTATTATAGAGTGATGTGAGAGGAGAAAAGAGGGGAATAAGAAGAGAATAAGAGTTTTTATTTAATGAGATGGAAAATATTTAGGAGTGTTTGAGATTAAGTAGGTTCGTAACTGGGGTATTTTGAATGGTGTGTGTGGGTATCAACTAGGGGGTGGGTATCGTGGTAAAAAGTGGAAATTAATGTAATAGTCCCCCCTCATAGGGTTAAAAATGAGATAAATACTAGAGTATTAGTGTAAGTTAACCAACGGCTATTTAATACTTTAAAGCGATAAAATCATACTACTGCAATAAGTATGATTTTTAGCAGTTTATTATAATTCTTTTAAAGAAAATATTTTTTTGCTTATATATATAGAATATAAAAATACATATTTAATTAATTGAATAAGTTGATGTATTCTGGCATATGGTAAAGTTTAGTAAAATATACAAGGTTATATTTTAGTGTTGGTAGGTATATCAAAAATGATATAACTATATATTAAAACTTTGATAACACAAAATTAAAAAAAGTATTGCAATTTCTGAATTAATATGTTATACTCTAGTCACAGTTAAGGAAAGGAAAACTACAGAGTAGTTTACAGGTAAACAGAAATGACAGAATTAACACAAAAAGAATTAATTGAACTAGCAATAACAGGAGCAAGACAGTTAAGTATTCAATTCTATGAATTGTGGGAGAAAACAGAAGATAGCTTCTTTCTAGAGCGTTTTAATAAATATGTTGATATAACAGACGACTTAACCAAAGAACGATTTAAAGATATAAAATAAAATAGCATTGCAATTTATGACTTAAACAGTTAAGGAACAGACGGAACCCATCTGACGACTTGTTAACCGTCTTATCTTAACTATTTCATCAGTCTATTCATTTACTATATTCAATATTCAATATTCAATATATAGTATCTTATCTAGTTTATGTTCAAACAATGCTGTATTAGGACGGCTGTATAATATCCTAACGAACCTTAAAAATTGGATATTGACATATAGAGTATAACTTATCAACATTACTGTTAATCAACTAACAATATGTAATATATGGTTAGTCAGGTAATTAATATTAGATTATGTAATATAGTTTAATATCTTGTTGGACTTGGCTAGTTAAGTCAAGAAACTATATCTATATGTTACAATACTATCTATCAGTTAGATAGGGTGTGACCTACACATATAGGGGTGTCGTGTAATTACTTGCGCACGGCTGGGAGCGAACGAGACGGAGAGAGTCGGTTATACTCTCTACCCAAGAACGGAGCTATAAAGGAACCACACTTTGGCACGGTGTGAAAAGTTAAAGTAAAACTATAACTAACTTTATGATTAATTATAAAGTTTTGATATAGCACATTATTATTCAATTGATAATGTGCATTTATGAAAACTTTATAAACTCGCTTGTAAAATACAACAACAAAACTATACAAGCGTTTTAAATTTCTGTACATTTTGGAGGTACATATTATGAAAACAACTACAACTACAATCAGTACAACAATGAAAGCCGACAAATTACCTATTATTGGTGATAGCAATGTATATTTTGCATTGCAGAGTCTACAAACTGAAACTATGCAGAACGCAACTGTTTCAGACTTACGCAACAATCAGTTACAGGCTATTAATACTTTTAGTAGCCAACTGGCTGATTATGAAGGTGCAATCTCTATTGATTCACCTGAATTTCTTCAAGTGAAAAAATTAGAATTGAGCATTAAAAACTTGAGGGATATTATTAATGCTAGTCTCAAGAAAATCAATGTTGATTTTATAGCCAAACAAGTAAAGGTTTATCAAAAAGCCTATGATATCCCTAAGACTCTATTTACTATTTATTCTATTTATAGAATAGAATTGCATCAGGGTGATGCATTTGACCCTCAAAAATGGTGTATCCGTTGCATCGGTAGAGAGCCAAACGCAAAGGAAATAACCACTATTTTAGGGGAGAAATTTAGCACTAAATTATATAATGGTGCTGTAAATACCCTATTAGCGAATACCATTCTATGGGGAGTTACTAACAGTGGACTACACTTATCCGCCACTGAAAAAGCAACCCTAAAGAAAAATTTAGACGAACGTTTTAACAATACCGCTCAGAGTCTAAAAGCTCTAAAGGGTAGCATCAACCGCACTAAAGAATTATTGTATCCAGAGTATAACAAAGAATACGGCAATAAAGCACGGTTTGAATTGTTGTACCGTGCTATTACAGAGGTAAACCTAAAAAATGGTAATACCCGTATTACCAACGCAACAATTAGAAATGCTAAAAATTTAATTCCTAGATTTTTACACTGGCATTTATGCAATATCAAACCACATATTGCAATATCTAAAACTAAAAAAGTGGCAAAAGCCACCAACGGCAAATATTATATTATCAATGGTAGTTTAGATTGATAATTGATATTGAAAAGCCTACCCATTCTCTGGGTAGGCTTTTTTAGTACAATTTTTTTTATTATTATAGGAAAATTTCATACTAAATTAAAATATAAAAAGTCTTGCGTATTGTTGTGGGCTTTTTATAAACCAACTAACTAAAGCATATTTTGACTATTATATTAAAGGTATAGTACACTATAACTATAACTATGCCTTTAATAGTTTAGTTAAAATTTTTCAATGGCTAAACTAAATTTTTAACCATTTAAGGAGGTGTATATTATAGGTGAAAAACTTTTAAGTCTAAAGGGTTTATATCAAATACGCAACTATATAGGTGCGTACTGGTTTGAATCTAAAGACTTAACCAAACTAGAAAAGACTTTTAAAGCCTATTCAACACCACAAAATATAGACGATATACAAAGTATTTACGGCTTTTTATCATTATGTTTTAGTGGTGCTATTGAGAATAGGAACTACACTTTTTATGTAGGTATTAACAAAAATAATGCTTTATGGAGTGTTGCACCATTTGAAAATGATAATGCCTTTACAACAATTTTTCTAGTTAAAATTAACAAAACAGATACAGAGTCAACAGTTACTTTGTATCTAGAAAAACTATGCGTGTAGGTTATACGCATAAGTAAAAGCAAGGGGATTACTATTATTATTATAGTAATTCCCTTGAATTATTAAAGGAGGTAACGCAAAATGAAATATAAAACCTACAAAAAATGGGAGTGCGTACTCTCATTGTGTAAAGGAGTGGTTGGTACTGTACTATTTATGTGTGTACTATTTGGTACACAATATATCGTTAGTGTTATGTAAGCGTAAATGGAATACATTTCCATTGACAACTACAACTACAAATGATACAATGACAACACAATACAAAAATCAATACACTATGAAATGATACATAGAATGGCTATTTATTCTTTATGTATTGCCTTATCCTAGTGCGTTAAAAATGGACAAGGTTAGTTTTGTGTTAGTTGTTGTGAGAATAAATGGTGTTCCAAACTTTCTATGTATCATTTTGCAGTGTATTGTTAAACCGTTAAAACAAAATATAATCAATCATACATCAACCAAACCTAGTTATTTTTATCTATTATGCACAAAATAACTAGGCTTATTTTTTTACTAACTCAAATTGCAATTTATGAGTTAGTCATTGAAAGGAAAATGAAAAATGAAAACTACAGAAAGAGAAAGAAAAATTTTTAGAAGAGTAAAAAAGGATTACCTTTCTAAAATTGATAAGTGCAGCGTTAACTTCTATGAGGTTTATACTGTGGATGAGGTAGGAAAGCTCATCTTAATGAGCTTTTCAAAGAGTTTGAAAAAGGCTATTAAGTCTTTCTTTATAACTGCAAATAATTCAAGAAAAGTTATTATGGTTTATAGCCATAATAATGTTAATGGGGAAGAAATAATCTTAACTTCTGATTGTGGTGTAATATCCCACAAGAAGTTAAGAGAAGTTTATACTTCTCCGAATAATAATCAGCTTTTTGACTATAATACAATGAATTTTGTTTGTAAAAGATAAGAAAGGAATGTACATTATGTTAGATATTAGAGGATATAAAAACCAGCCTATTGTGGGTGTAGCTCATATTTGCAATAGAGGTGGGTTTGTATTCTATGAACCACTAGAAGATGACAAGCCTGATGACTTTGAAACCTACTATATGGTAGGCATCGAATGGATGGACGAGCCTATTAGCGATATTCAATTATGCAGAGTTGAGTATGAGTTAGTAGAAGATGACTGTGGTGAGCCCATTGATTTAAGGGCTTATGTAGAATACGGTGACAACCGTATTTATCTAGATGAGGTTGAGAGTATAAAGGAGAGTTTTGTATGAGCGTTGAAAGACTAAGTCATACAAAGGTGTTAAAATTTTTGCGTGATGAAGTGGTGCGTGATATTAGTTTGTATGATACGGACTACATCGACTCACTTAAACTCACACCTGAGTATGTTGAGTATAACAACAATGGTATGTGCCTTGTGTTGTTGAGAGATAATGATTGGAATTGGTATAAGTGTACTGGTTCTATTATGTTTTATGTATTGTAATTTAAAGGAGTAATGAATTATGTTAAGCATCAGAAGCAAGTATTTTTACGGTAATAAGGTTAGTGATTATGGACTAGAAAAAGGCTATGTTGATTATGGAACTTTAGCCAAGTCTTTTCAGTGTGTATTGAATAATGACATCATTGCAAAAACAGAGGGCGTTATTGGTTACTGGGAACAAATCTCAGGTTGGGGTGGCAATGACGATTATATTAATGACAATGGTGATTATAGTGATTATGTTCCAGAGGTATTTCAGTGGTACATAGTTGATGATAATGGTGCTACAATCCTACAAAAAGTCGGAGAGATTGTTTATTACAACGAAGAACTCGATATGTATGTTTGGGGCGTAACTCATTATGGCACTATTTGGGATTATGTTTTGACTGATATTAAGATTGAGTTAGACAACAAGGAGGAATAATTATGTTAATTACAAAAGAATATCAAGGTATTGAATATTTTGATGCTTGGAGTGGTGCAAGATACACCAAAGACAGAATTATTGAAGAAGGAAAAGCAGATGAATTTGACAATTTTGTTGAGTTATATTTTGATGGTGAAGTTGATGAAACAGAATTGAATGATTTTCTATGGTTCGAGGATGAGTTTATATTTTCGGAACTGGGTATTTCAAATAACGATGACGAGGAGGACGAGGAGTAATATGAGAAATAGTGAATATTTGCTTTGTGCTTTGCTTGATTGTGGCTATGCTGATTTAGCAATGCTGGATGATGTTGGATATGATATAGATGACATCATCGAAGAAGCAAGGTTAATGTTTGGCGATATATGTTTTAATAATATAATGGCTGTCATTTTTCAAAAAGGGTTGAGTGACCTTGAAGAGGCTTTTGCAGACAATCAAAATAGAATTATTGATGAGATTGACGAGGAAATCAAACAAATCAAAAACGACTATAAAAATAATTGGCTAGAGGGCAAAGATGACGAAGATTGGGAATTGTCAGAAGAATGGGATACATCAGAGTGTAGATGGGAAGTTGATGATTTAGAACGACTCCGTATGGATTTAGTTGATTTTCACCCAGTATATGATGGTTCATATTTTATAAATTATTTAGATAGTCATATATATATGCCTCATCTTGAATTTTATAGAAAATATATAGGTGATGAAGTGGCAAAGGTTGAAGATGATATGGGAATATCATTTACTGAGATTGATTAGGAGGAAAATAATAGTGGAAAATCAAACAATGAAACAAATGAAACAATTAATCGCTTTTAATAAGTATTACAGACAGATATTTTGGTCAGAACGCAAAATCATTGAGGATTTATTGTTCAGAGAAAATTATACCTATGTTGGTACTGTTAGTGAGTATTCAAGAGAATTAGAAATGGGTAAAGACCCATCTAATACTAGAAAAGCAATTTATAGCTTAAATGAAAAGAATGTAATTAATGTTACATTTGTACAAAAGACCTCAAAAGAGGGTAAGAAAACGAAAGGTAAAACAATGAAGTGCTGTACATTAAATGAAAATTGGATTGGTGTAATAGTTGATATGTTCTTGAATCAAGAACAAAAGGAGGACAAACTGATGAAAGGAGTGTTGATTTATGAGTGATACAGTAATGACAAAATACTTTATGGATGATAATGGTGTGCTAAATAGAGTGCGTATCGTTGAAGATGAGTGTCCTTTCAACCCTAGAGAAGATTGGGGTAACTTAGGTCATATGATTTGCTGGCATAGTCGATATGATTTAGGAGATGAACACAACTACTCAGTAGAAGATTTTAGGGAACAATTACTTCAATGGGATAAGAACCGAGAAGTTGAGTTTCTTCCTTTGTATTTACTTGACCATAGCATTATTACTATTAGTACAAGTGGCTTTTGTGACCCTTGGGATAGTGGTCAAATTGGCTGGATTTATGTAAAAAAAGAAGAAGCTATGAAAGAACATTCTGCAATTAACGAAGATAGTTGGAGAGAGTACGCACAAAATATAATGAATAGCGAAGTTGAAGTATATGATATGTACCTTAGAGGTCAAGTGTATGGTGTAGTGATTGAAGAATATGATAAGTCAGGATTGATTGGCGAATGGGAACATAAAGATAGTTGTTACAGTTGCTTTAGCAACGAATATGGTGACAAACTATTTGAGGAAGTATGTAATCTAGCTGGTGCTGATGTGCCTGATGTACTCTATGACAGCCTTGAAGATTTAGAAAAGATTTATGTAAACAAATAAAATAGCAATTTTAAAATTAAAACTAAAGGAGTAAATAAAAATGAAAGTTAAGGAAATCAAAGAAACAGTTGTAAAGGTAGTAGCAACAAAATACATTGCAGAAGATGGTAGAGTGTTTTGTGACGAAGAAGAATGTAGAAAGTATGAAGATAGTGCGTTATTTGTACTTAGTCAAAATTTGAAGATGAAAAAAATACGCAAGAGTGAATGTATGGACGATGGTTGGGATGAGGAATATGTAAGAGTGTTTGAAGTTCCAACAGAACAAGAACTAGAAAAGTTAAAAAGATATTTATACCTCAAAGCAACTGACGGTATGAGCATTTATCGAGATGGTAAATGGTACAATAATTATGGTTCAGCATCTCTATCTCAAATTGATTTATCTGGTTTGACTTATGGTCATAAGATTATAACATTTTGGAGTTACGAAGATGACTGTTGCTGGATGTATGGCGATGGAAGTCTTGAGGCATATGTTAATTATGCTAAAGAACAAATGGAAAAAGCCATTACAAAAGCATATTCAGATAACAAGGAGGACTAAATATGGTGTATATTAAATTCAAATACAAGGACTTTCTTAGTGACTGGGAATGGAGAGAACAAGAATGTATAGTATCATCAGTTTCAGAATGTAAGAAACTATATGGATTAGGAATTGATTGTGAATATCAAATTATTTTGGTTGAGGAAGTGAAATAGAGGAGTGATATTTAATGTTACAAACGATTATCAACAAAAGCAACTCAATCATCCGTAGAATTGATATGATTACAGAGTATCTACCTAACAACGAGTATGATACAATCATAGCAACTTTAAAGAAAATTTATAGTACTGTAGAAAATGACCGACAGTATGTAAGACAATGGGTTGAAACTTGCTATGAAGATTATAAGGATATGGACACAAAGATTGCTATTGAGCGAACTTTAGATAAGTTATTGGATGAACCTGAACCACCATTTGGAGTGTTTAGAGAACACAAATATAAGTATGACGTTATTACAGATGATAAACAGAATGTTGTTGCTATTAGTGCAATGATTATGTTTTATTGATTGATTAAGGAGTGTTGATGTATGAAGCGTGTAAGCGATAAAGTAAAGATTTATAAGGCTTTGCCTTTGGCAATTTGGCAATTAAGAGATGTTCTGATTAACAAAATGCAAATTGTAGATTTTCTTGAAATCTTTAATACTAATGATGATTTTGAATTAAAGGCTTTTGAATGTGGTTCAAATGATGAAGTATGGGATTTTTATTCTGTCGATTGGTTAGCAGAAGATGTGTCAGATTACCTAATAGATGAAAATATTATATGCGATGCTTTGTCTAGGTATTTTGATATTGATGTAAAGTATGTTCAGCCGATTGCAATAGATTGTGTGTATGTAATGTTTGAAGATAGAAAGGAATGAGAATGTTGATACTAATGCTATCGTATCTCAGTATGAAGAACAATAAAGATGGAAATTTTATTAATTAATGGAGGTCATTATGGTAAATTCAATTAAAAGAGAAATGAATGGTACAATAATCTGTTCAATTAACGAAGATATAAGAAAAAAATTAAGCAGACTGGTGCCTGTTGGTTGTCCTTTTAAAAATTACTCTATGTTTGATTTATTGGTAGATTGGATGACAATGTATGATTGGATTATTTACGGTATGGGGGAAATTTCATTAGTGGATTTTATTGAGATATTGAAAAAGAGAGGTTATGATACGGTACTTGCTTATGGTAATGCAATTATTAATATATTAAAGGATAACAATAAAATATAAGTTTTATTAAAGGAGTAAATGCAAATGGTTACAGATAACAAGAATAAAGGAATTGTATTAAATTATACAAATTTCCTTGACGGAAATCCTGTATGTTATATGATGAGCTTTAGCGATTCTATTGCCAAAGCAAAATTTAATGAAGTAATGGAGGATATGTTTCCATACGAAAGAGAACAAGCAAGATATTATCGTCTAGTCGTATTTAATGAAGGTGATATTTACATAGATGTAAACGAAACAGGAAAGATGTTTTTCTTATGCAGATTTGGGAATATGTTGTCTAGTATGACTAAAGAAAAATTAGAAAACCTACTGAACGGAATGTTTCAGTAGGTTAGATAAAAGTGAGTCCTATTTATGGTACTTTCCATAATTTTTTAATTACAAATTGCTATTTATTGGTTGAATTTGTTATAGAAATATGGTATAATATGGAGGTAAAAATGGAACTTGAATTTGTTAAACCAAATCAAACTTATGTAATTGATACGGAGCAAACCTCACCAGAAAAGTTGTATGATGAAATACACCAAGATGTGTATGATTATGTTGAAGAATTCATTGGTGAGCAAAATAAAGATTATGAAGCGTGGAACAGGAGGGCTGACAATGGCAAGTTGTAAGGATTATATCCACGAAGAAGTGTGCAATTATTTCGACGTTGATTTAAATGAAGAAGGTGCCGAAAAATGCGTATGTTTCAAAGACCGCAACCGTTTTGTGGAGTTGCCGTGTAAGGTTAAGGATTTAATAGACACTATTAGTTCTCATAACGAAATCGTTGGTATTTGGGAAAGGCGAAAGAGCAAAGAGAGGTATTACTATGACAAAGACATACACAATAACAAGCATTGAAAATGTAGAAAATTTAGCAGCTATGTATAAGAGTGGTTACAGAGTAGATTTATTTTAAGAAACGAGGTTATTAAAATGAAAGTAAAAAACAAAAACGGTTACGAACTAGATTTTGACACAGCAGTTGAATTTATGACTGATGAAATCAGAGAACAGGTACACAGTGAAATAGCACCGTGGTGTACAGAACAAGAGTTTTTAACAGCTTATGAAGAAGCACACGAAAAAGCAACAGGCAAAGAGTGGTTTTTGAGTAGTGAAAACCCTTGCTATTAACGCAGAGTGACAGCCCGAAAGGGCTGGTAATGCGGTCAGTCAGACGGTCACAAGTCCGTAAGTTGTAAATCAAAATATATATTAAAGGAGTAAGTATTGTGATTAAGTATGAAATAGTAAAGGGTAGTTTGGAGTTGTGTCATACACACCCATCAGATTGGACTGTTGATGAATTAAAGAATTATTATGATGAAGAAGATAAGTTGGAAAAATATGAAAGTTTTATTGATTCATTTGACACAGAGGATGAAGCAAGAAAATGCTTTGAAACGGAAAAAGACCGTTGCATATCTTTTTATAATTGCAATAGAAAGACTCTTGAATTTGAGTGTCTTTCTATCTGGAAAAATGAATATGATGACGAGGGCGATATAATACAAGGCGATGTTCTTGATGCATATGTAAGTCCAATAAAAACTATATGTAAAAACTATATGAACATAGGAGTAAATAAAATGAGCAAATTTATTATTACAAAAGAGAATGATATTGAAGTGAAAACATATGAAAGAAAATTAGATACAACATATGTTGGCAACGACTTAGAACCAAGTCGCTTCGAGCATTTTTGGAAAGTTATTGGAATTTTCCAAAACAAAAAAGAAGCACTAGAGTGTTTTGAAAAAGAAAAAGCAACTTGTAATACAGTAGCGAAAAGAAAAAACAAGACTACATATATCGAATTTGATATGGTTTGTATGTGTGAGATTGAAGATGACTATGAGGACGAATACGGAGAAATCTGCATTGGTGATGAATACTATGGTGATGCTTTGGATTATTATATTGCACCATACAAAGATGAAGATGGTGTGGTTGAGATTAGGGAGGCTTAATAAAGTTAATTGATACAAAGGCATTAGCTGAAAAAGGAGAAGTTAAAAACGATGATGAGGCTTTCTTTATTGGGAATCATCATATGTAAATAAAAGTCCAATTTTAAACAAAAGAAAAACCACACTAAGCACCTTTCGACAATCCTTAGTGTGGTTGTGCAGAATATCGCTTATCAACAATATATGGGATAACTGCATTTGTATTATAGCATTTGCTATATAGATTGTCAAATAAGAAAATAAAAATAAAGAAAAATATTTATAAAGGAATGGTAAGATAATATGATTATTGCAATTTTAATTTTATTGTTTGTTGGTTGGGTAGTGTATGAGTTATGGTTAAATCCTATGATACCATACTATGAAAACCAGAAAAAATATAACGAGGAATTTTTAAAAGAATACCCTAAAGGTACATACATTACTCTAGAGTGGAAATACTTTTGTGAGTTTAGGGATGAAGCAATTAAAGAATATGAAAAAAGAAAAGGTAAGAAGCTAGTATTAGATGATGGCTGTTGCACCAGCACATTTAATTATCAACATTTATTAAGAGTAACAGATATTTTAGACAAAGCTCACGAGAAATTAGAAAAAGATGGTTATACACCTTTAATTAATAAATTATTTATGCTACCTAGTGGACTTGGAACATACTCTAATTGGGTTGAAGCAAAAGGAGATGACGAAGCCTTTACTTGGTTACTGAGAAAAAAATGGGAAAATTTTTCAAGTTGGTCTATTAATTGTAAGTTACAAAAATTAGGAGTTCCAATTGAAGATGTGAGAAACCCCTACAAAATTGACGAAATGAAACCACAATCTTTAATAGATTGGGAAAATTCTCAACCTAATAACTATTGGGGATAAAGATAAGTCCCATTTTTGGGACAGTTAAATTTCACATATTGACAAACATATAAAAACTTATTATAATTAAAAATAGAACAGATGTTCGATTATGTGAATATCTGTTCTATTAATGAGGTATTGACTATGACAAATAACAATCAAGTAAGTATTAATACTAATTCTTTGGTTTCATTGCTACAAATGGAGAATCAAAGGCTAAAAACACAGTTAGACTATGAAAAGAAGTTAAGAGTGGAAGCTGAAAAGAAAGTTATTGTTCTAGAGGAGCAATTAACCAAGAAGAAAAGAAAGAAAAAAGAAAGTGCCAACCAAGAATACTCCCCTTATAAATGTAATGGGCGAAAAAAACCACAAAAGACTGACCCTATAACAAGCAGAGAAGATTATATTCGTATTCGTGAAGCTCTATTAAAACAAGCTAATGGCGTAAGAAATGCTACTATTTGGACTTTAGGGATTGCATTAGGTCTGAGAGTATCAGACTTAGCAAAATTAAAATGGAAGTATTTTCTTGATGAAGATTTATCTTTTAAAGTTAAGACTGTTATTCACGAGCAAAAAACTTCTAAATTAAATAATATTTACATTACGGAGATTATACAAAAAGCATTGCTAGAATATATGGCTTATTTGAATTATAACATTGATATGGACGACTTTATCTTTAAAGGATATAGAGATGGATACCTTAAAGAAAACACCATATACACTAAATTAAAGCCATTAAATGAGCAATTAAACTTGCAATTTCACTTAGCTACACATACAATGCGAAAGTCATTTGCTTGTATTGCAGCTTGTTGTGGAATAACAAAAGTTGATATGAATACATTACCTGTAGTTCAAGGTTTACTTAACCATAGTAGCCAAACAGTTACTATGAGATATTTAGGCATATTTGACACAATGTATGAAGAAGCAAGAGAGAAGGTGAGTGATTTTCTTCTAGGAAAGACAAATATTAATAAATTGATTATGACCAATGATAGCACTAATCAAGTTTATGACAAAATTGTTAATATGCTGGATGAGATTATTCAACAGCAATAAGACAACAAGAAGGAGAAGATGGGAATGGATTTATACAACGGACAACTGCCAGATATGTTACATCAATGTGGTGAAGATGAGTTAAGTTCATCTACCCCAGATAGGGTGATGTTTATTTTTATTGGTGATGAAGATTTTTTAGATTTGTTACAAGAGATGAAAGACAGCTACATAGAAGATGGCATTTTAATTGGTTATGAGCGTTTTAAAATATTAAAAAAATTTAAACTATTAGTAGCAAAACTTTCTGATATTGTATCGTCAGGAGAGAGTAATCTAATCGCTTTTTTGGAAAAGCAAGGCATATTTAATGAGCAAATTATACAAATGAAAACATTTGTATTTAGTGATGTTCTACAAAAAATGAAATTATTATAAAATAAGTAACATATGCGTTGACAAAATTTAATTTATGTGTTACACTTTAGTTAAGTTAAATGGTTGTTATTAACAGGAGTCAATGCATATGTTAAATAATATAAATAATTTTAAACAATTTTGTGAGGATGTAAAGCAGCATAAAAAAATAAAAAAGCAATCTATTGCTTTTGCAAATGCAATATTTGAAGATTTTATGATAAATTATGAAAAGTATTGTGAATGTAAGGTTTCTGTTTCTAATGTAATAGAAATATGCACCAAAGCTGTTGCTAATGTAAGTAGCGTTACTTACGCTTCTACCATTTATGCCGAAGGCATTTCATTGTTATTACAATATTTAGCTTTCAATAATATGATTGAAGAAAGCGATATTTCCAATATTGTTGATAACATTAATTGGAAACAGGTAACATTAGAAGCTAGTGTTAAAAACACTTGCTTTGTAAGTTTAGACCAATGTATAAGTTTTGTCAAAGGTGTTGTCAATTCTATTGGCAATATGGAAAATGATGCACTAAGTATCATTGCCTTGTGCATACTATTTTGGTATTTCCCTCAAAAGGAGAATAAACCTATTAGTATGATATTAAAAGCAGATTGTAATGATGTGACTAACACTATTACTTGCGATGGAGTAAAAGTAAAATTGCCTATTAAGTATTACCAATTTATTAAGGCGTTTAAAACAATGGAGCATTATCAGGGTTTGACCACCAGTCCTAGAAAGAACTCTTTTTGTATGATGCCTTCTGAGTATTTGTTTAGAGGTCGTAAAAAAGCTCATTTGACTGGACAAAATTTAACAGAATCTATAATGCATTTTAATAACATTGTTACTAAAATTATTGATGATAAAATATTAAATATCAAAGGCATTAAAAATAGCTCTTTCTTTAATATGATATATGAAAATGAGGTTAGCGAAGGTCGTATAACATCACTAAACTTTACAGAAAGAGCAAAACAAGCCTTACAAGAACGAGGCATCAAATTAACTTCTACAATGCTATTCTATATAAAAGACGGTTATTTTGTATGGAGAAAAATATATGCCAACGATTTAAAACAAGAATTTGCAAATAAATAAATAAAAAAAGAACCACATTGTATTAGTTTCCAGACCAGACAATGTAGTTCTTAACGGTAAATATAGCAATACTTATGCACATAAGTACCACTATACTTTTTTGAAATAGCAATGGACTAACCATACCTATTTCTATTTAAGAATAACATATGTGGAATATAATGTCAACCCAAAATTGAAAATTAAAGAAAGGAATTTTAAAATGCTAACAACTGTCAATTATAGTTATGACAAATTAAATAAACTATGTTCAGTAGTGAGAAATTCTACACAAGCAGAACATCTAAGAGGTACTATCAGGGATAGTGCTTTAAATAAAAGTATCACCAGAGAAGAACAGAAAGTGCTATTAAATGTGTTGAAAGATAGAAGTATGATGGAATGGAGTTAAAAAGTATTAAATCAAAAATTATTGCAACTATCGTTGCTATTGCACTAGTTATTATGGTGCTATTTTTCGTTGGTTGTGATAATACAAATAATTCAGTTAGAGCTAATGATGATGTGTTTGTAACAGTTTCGTGTAAGAGTGAATATCAGATTGTTTATGACAAAGAAACAAAGGTTATGTATGTAATGTCCAATAGTAGTTATAATATGGGCAATTTTACAATGTTAGTTAACGCAGATGGTACACCGAAGTTGTATAAAGGAGAGTAAGTTATGAATATTGAAATTAAAGATAATCGTGTAGTTGTCCAATTAAGTGAAATTAGCTATGGTGAATGTTTTGAAGTTGATAGTTCAGCAAAAAATTACGCTGATGGGTTTGTTGACAGATATTTTATGAAAATTAAAGGTACTGTTCCTAACAAACCAGATGATATAATGCTTGTCGATATAAGGAATGGAGAAACATACTCATTACCTCGTCCGACTTTGGTATATCCAATACGAGCAAAAGTTGAGGTGAAATTATGATTGATTCAGAAAAAGTCACGATTGATTTACAAGCAACGGAACAAATAAAGCCAATAAACGAAATATCTTATGGTTCGATTTTTGTTCTTGGGGAGGAATTTCAAGAAGATAAAATTCTCTCTGAGGAATATGTTGTTGTGCCAGAACTACTTGAACAGCCATTAATGAAGATAAGAATATTTATGAGTAGCAATTTTGAAAAATATAACTTCGTTGTTGGCTTATATGATGGTAGTACTTATGCAGTGAATAAAAATTTCAAGTGTAAGTTAATTGAAATAACGAACTTGTCAAAAGTGGAGGAACAATAATGAAAATAATTGGTAAGAACGATACTAAATTTATGTTCCCAGAAATCAAAGATATTATTGATAAATATTGCGTATCTTATGAAACAAAATCATACCCATCAGACAGACCTTCATACAGTCGTTTAGAAATTACTTTGTATATTAAAACACCTATCGTTGCACAACCAGTAAAATTACGCTTATATGATAAAAAAGATAATCATTTAAAAGCAGAGCCTTTTAAAAATTTAACTGCTTTAGATTTTGCAATAGCACTTGAAAATTTTCTTAACGGGTATGACGATGATGACGAGGAGGAAATTGGTTATGAAATTGGTTATCTAGTAAAAAATATGATGAGTATAAATGAAAATACGACCATCAAAGAAATTCTAGATAGTTTACAATTCAAATTTGATATATTAGGAAAGCTCAGTGATAATTTAACGAACAGATTATTACCTTATTGTGATGTTGACAATGGTGATAACAATTATAAAATTCAGCAGTTTAGGATGGAAGTTTAAAATTAGAGTTTTATTTAAAAAGGGAGGATAACTAATGAATGATTTTAAAAAGAGTGATTTAAAAACAGGTTACATATTGACTTTTGATGATGGTAGAAAAGGTATTGTTATTAAAGATATTAACGGCGATGCATCACAATCTTTAATTCTTTTTATTAAAGACAATAAGGTTGATGATTTTGTCCGTATGGATACAACATCAGATGATTTATATTGTCGCAAAGGAGCATATAGAGAGAAAAACATAATCAAAGTTGAGAAATTAGAAGATGGGTATTTATTAGGTGGATTACTAAAACCATCTTGGAATTTGTTTGATATTAATTCTATTCCTAAGAAGTCTGTATATAATAGAGAATCGGTTTTACGCAAAGGTGATACTTTTTATGTGATAGAAGATAATAAACCTTTTTTTATTGAATGTGTTGTTGATGAAATTTATATTACAGATGATACAACAGTTGTAGTTGATACTAAAGGGAATGAATACAACGCCCAGAATATATATACCACTGAAGGAGAAGGTATTAAAGCCTATTGTATATAAAAGTAAGATTTTATTAAAATAAAAAGGGGCAAAACAAAGTCAGCAACCCACTACTTTAGTCGTGGGAGTGTCAGTAAAGTATTTAGAAGATACAATAATCTTTTCTGGTAAAGCAGTCAGTCCATATCTTAATGGACAAGTTAATGGTGCTAAATTAGTAATTTCAAGAATTAAAGATTACAAAGAAGATAAACGAGATGGATATAAAGAAGGGGATAGATAATGAGTAAATGGGTAAATTTGGATGATTTATTAGAACTTCGTCAAAATGTAAGATTACTTGATGAAGGTGGTTGGGATGAAGATATACAAGCTGTACCTGTTGAAGCGATTAAAGGATTGGCTAAGTTAGATATTGTTAGGTGTAAAAATTGCAAGTTTTATGGTGCAAATATGATACCTTCGGTGCGTTCATTGGGGTTTAGCCATCATTGTTGTCGGAGTTTTAGTTATAGTTGTGCTACAAAGGAAAGCGACTTTTGTAGTTATGGGGTGAGAAAAGAACAATGATAATTGAGCTTATTATGAAAGCCGTTATTGGTCTTGTTATAGGATTTGTAACTGGATATGTTGGTGGACTTATCTATGACCATTTTACTAATAAAAAACATAATATTAGTAAAAGAAAGGTCAAGGGTGATAACAATATAGTTGTTCAAAATCAAAAGGCAAAAAGGAGTAATGATTTTAATGGCTCATAAACATATATCTATAGATACATATACTTGCGATATTTGCAACAGAGAGGTTAAGGATTATGCGTTTCATACATTAGAGGTCGATAAATCAGAGCGTTGTGATTTAAGATGGATTTTAATGCACAGAATATATGGCAAAACTTCATATCAACGTTTAGAGGTTTGTAATCAATGTTATTCAAAGTTAAGGAAATATGTTAAAAAATTAAAGGAGAAATGATAATATGTCTAATAAGTATTATGAAGTTTATGATGATGGTACAAGGAATTGGTATAGTGCTAATATTTCAACTTCCTACATAAGAGATAAAACGAAAGCATTTCTTGAGGAGAATGATATTTATTATGATTGTTGCGAACATCGTGACGGTTGGTTATTTGAATGTTTTACAGACAAGTACGAAGAAATTATACTAGACAAGTTCTTCAAAAAACTTGGTGTTCCAATATACGATTAAAAGATAGCAAATAAAATCCAAGTTTTATTGTTGAAAAGGGGGAATAATAATGGCTGAATTTGTTTTATTAGATGAAGTAGAAAAGAATTGTGGTGCAAAAATGGATAAGGAGTGTTGAAAAATGCCTTGTAAAAATGCGATTTACAATATTCGAGTTACTGCGTTGATTGCGTTTATGTAAAAACAGGACTTAATTTGAGTGATGAAGAATATCACGAGATTTTGAAATTAAGGAGTGAAGAAAACGAATGTCAACAGTGAAAGAAAATATGTCATTGTAAGCAATGAGCATATAGCAACAGTTAAAGAAGCCTTGCTTTTTTGGGGAAGTCTTACGGATGATAACAGAGAAAAAAGGTCTTTTGGTGGATACACTTGCCAAATTAACAAGTGTGAAAGATACACAAGAAAAGAACTTGAAGAATTTAGGGGCGACCTTAAAGAAGAGTACCCTTTCTATGACGAACTTAAAAATGAGCGTGATTTTTTCAAAAAAGGCGAAGTGCTTATAAGCATTGACGACTTAAAAGAAAAATTACATTTTCGTGAATTTACAGTTTTGGTGAGGTGAGAAGTAATGCCAACACAAGAATATAAATTGTTTTACAACAAGTCAAAAGCGAGAGTCTTAATTAACGCAGAGTGACAGCCCGAAAGGGCTGGTAATGCGGTCAGGCACGCAAGTTGGGTGAAAAAATAAAAAGTAATAATGTAAGAATACAATTAACTAATATAAATAAAAAAGGAGAAAGAGTATGAGCAAATCATTATGTTATTTCTGTTTACATAATTGCACCGATCGTAAAAATAAAATATGTGTCGGTTTTAAAGGCATTTGGTGTAATGCAGAATATGGACGCGTAATCAAAAAGAAAATTAAAAAATGCAAAAATTATAAGGAGAAATTAAATAACACCTAATGAATATAGGTAAGAAATGTAAACACGAATTTAATGAATGTTATAGTAATTGCAAAGAATGTTGGAATACAATTAAAGAAAGGATTTTGTTAAATGAATAATAAAGTAACAGTTAATATGCCAGAAAAGGATTTTGACAAAGCTGTAAAAAGCGGTGTTGAACAGGCAATGAAAGAGTGTGAACTCACAATAGGAATGACAGTTAAAGAAGCGGTTGAAAAGCAGATACCGAAGAAAGTGATGTTAAGCAAAGAATATCCGCTTTATAAGCTTTGCTTTAATTGTCATAAAAATCTTTTTAGTTTTGCTAACGGTTGGCAATACAATTATTGTCCTTATTGCGGACAGAGGTTAGATTGGAGTGAAAACAATGGCAAGTTGTAAGGATTGTATGCACGAAGAAGTGTGCAATTGTTTCGAAGTTGATTTAAATGAAGAAGGTGCCGAAAAATGCGTATGTTTCAAAGACCGCAACCGTTTTGTGGAGTTGCTGTATGAGGCTATAAGAATTGTAAAAAAGTGGAGTGACGAGCACCCACAGAAAACCTATTTAATGGATTTTGTGAAAAAATACCCAAACGCTCCACTTGAAGAAAATGGCACACCTAGATTTTGCCCTTATGAATTGGGTTATACGACAAAAGAAGATTGTTATATGACAACAAAAGAAGATTTTGATGATCGCTCACAATATTGTAAGCAATGTTGGAGCACACCAATAGAAAGTGAGGTAAAATAAGTGTTGTCTATTATTTGGATAATTGCACTTTTTATTATGAGTGTAAATGCTATTACAATTCCAATGGCTTGTTGGGTCATTTCTTGGATTGTATTTGGAGTACAAATGTTAAGTATAGTAATTAAATCCGAAGGAGATGATTAAATGAATAACAGACCAAATTGTGAAGGTTGTAAATTTTATGGTAATATTATGCCTACTATTAAAGGCTGTAATTATTGCTATATAACAGGTAAACTAAGGGGTTGCCCTGTAGAAAGTTGTACTAAGAAAGTTCAGGGTGAGTATATCCCTAAAGCATTTTGTATTTAAAGGGGTGATATATTGAAATTACTTTATATTATTATAGGTATTTTGTCTATTGCAGTAAGTTGTTATAGCTTACTTATGGTTGCGTTAAGACCTAGAAAAATAACTAATGCTTATTACTATACTTTAACTTGTGTATTGGGTGCTAGTGCTTCACTGATGGCAACAACATTTATATTAGGAAATTGGTTGATGCTAAATGGCTAAAAAAGATAGTGTAATTAAGAAGTTACCTAAGAGTGAAATTGTTAGATTAACTTATATCAATGATAAAGGTAAAACTTATATCGTTACTGTTGATAGAGATAGGAAGTATTATCTTTATGAGAAATTAGACAAAGAATATAAATATCTTAAAAGTAGAAGTAACGACCCTTTATTTAGGGAATGTTACGAGCAATAAAATAATGGTTTTATTATAGGAGGGATTTAATGAAAACTAGGAAAGTTAAACTTAGTAAAATTAAAGTACCAAAGTGCTTTGAGGTAAAGCCACCGAAAAAAGAAAAGATGAAAGACAAGTTGTTTACTTTGTTTGTAGATGGTTTTGATAGTTTACCACCGATTATCATTGATAAACATTATAACTTAATTGATGGTTACTGTACATATTTGATTGCTTGTAGAAGCACTCAAAAGAAAGTTGAGTGTAAAGTAAGTAATCAATTAAGTAAATTTGTAAACATAAAGAGGAGAAAAATATGAATTATACAGTAAACAAACTATTAAAAAGAATTGAAGATGCTAATGTATGTGACTACTCAATGGATTTTTATGCCCAAGTTGAAGAAGATAGGTATGCCATTGAATTTGATACGAAAAATATTACGAATAAAGATGTAGTTGCCAACTATCTTTATTTCCTTATTAAAGAAGTGTCTGAAACCAAAGAAGGTGAATATCCTTATACATACAAAATCGAGGATAAAGGTAATGGAAAATACAAAATTGAAATTTCTATTGGTGATATTCTTTATTATGGCGACCCAGTAGCGATTATAGCTTTAGAAGAATATGGTTTAATAGAATATAATAAACTATATTTTGACAAATATAGCAGAGGCTTTGTCTTAAATGTATTTGATATGATTGAGGTAATTCAGAGTATTGTGAGCATTAAAAAAATTAAATAAATTTTATTTTTTTACCTTGACAAGTTGCAATTTATGAGTTACAATATATATTGTAAAGAGAGGGGAACAAAATATGCAAACATATTTTAGTGACAAAGAAAGATATGAACTATTTAAAAACGAACTAAATCTTATTAAAGATAAAGACCTTAAAGAATTTGTAAGGTTTGTTCTATGTAATGATTTAAAAAGTAATTTCTTTTATCTACCTAGTTCATCAACAGGTAAGTATCATAATCATCAGGACAATGGTTATCAAGGATTGATAAGACATACTAAGAAGTGTGTACAAATCGCCAAAGATTTAATGAATTTAGAACAATGGGGTTTTAGTGATGAAGATAAAGATATTATTATTTCTTCTTTAATTCTTCACGATGGTGCAAAATATGATGAAGATGTTACTTTTAATGAAGATGGTACTTTAACTGGTTATACTAAAGTCACCCATCCATTTGATATGAGCAAGAAGATACTTCAATATTTGGAGATTTTTATATTTGATAAGCGATTGTCTAAGATTGCTATGTGCATTGAAACACACTCAGGACAATGGAATATGGATAGGGATGGTAATGTAATCGCAGAAAAACCAAAAACTAAACTTCAAGAGTTTGTTCATTTATGTGATTATATTGCAAGTAGGAATTATCTTACATTTGATATAAATTTTTGATTTATTTTTTCTACAACAATAAATTGCAATTTATGAGTTATTATGATATGTTTGTTATCAAGTATAGGGGTAAAGTATATTTTTTTATTCTGGTTGATTGCAATTTATGAGTTATTGATAAAAAGGAGTGATAAATATTAAATTATCAGGTACAAAATTAGCTGGTAGTAACAGTTCATTAGGTAGAGTTGACAATGACTATTATGCTACCGACCCCAAAGCAGTAAAGAAATTATTTAACAACCTTGCAATAAACAAACAGATAAATTCTTTTTTAGAACCTTGTGTGGGAGAGGGCAATATTGCAGATGAAGTAATTAGTATTCGTAAGCCTAACACAACAAAGTTTATCGACATTGTTGATAGAGGTTATCCTAACACAGAAGTAGCAGATTATTTAACATATAGCAGTGACGAGAAATTTGATTTAATTATGACAAACCCACCTTATTCATTAGGTCAAGAGTTTGTCAATAAGTCAATGTCAATGTTAAGTAAAGGCGGTTATTTGATTATGTTTCTTAAAATTCAATTCCTAGAAGGAATGAAAAGAAAACCAATGTTTAATAAGCATCCCCCTAAATACATTTATGTATTTAGAAAACGAATGGCTACTTGGAACAATGGCAAAGAATTTGATGATAATGGTAAGCACTGGGCGACTACAATGTGCCACGCTTGGTTCGTGTGGCAAGATGGGTTCAGTGGAGAACCAATAGTAAGGTGGATAGATTAAAAATGAAGAAAACAAAAACTATTAAAACTAAAGATATTCAAATTTGTATTATTGCTATTAGTTGCTTAGTAACTTTTGTCCTATCAATAGTACTACATATCAATAAGACAGGCTTTTATTTAATTCCTGTTCTAGTTGGATTGGTTACATATTTTGTTCCGATTGTATATAAAGACTTAAAAGAAATGATTGGAACTGATGATGATGTCCTATTAAGTGATATTGTTCAGCTAGAAGAAGTAATGGAACAAGAGATTATCGAACCTCTTGATAGTGAGGTTGTAGATGAATTTGGGTCAAGAAATTAAATATACAAAGCTAGAAATAAATGAAAATAACGGAGGCTATCAAATGAAATTAACTAATAATTGGATTAACGGAGATTGTTTAAAAGAATTAAAGAAAATACCAGATAAGAGTGTACATCTTATTATTACTTCACCACCTTATCATAATTTAAGAGTTTATAGTAATGACCCTTGTGATTTATCAAACTGTGAATCTTATGAAGAATATTATTATCTTCTTGGTTTGGTAATTGCAGAATGTAAGAGAGTTCTTGTACCGGGGGGAAAGTTTATAATTCAATACGAAGATTACAATTATACACTAGGTAGAGATGGTAAGAATGGTCAAGAAAGTCTAACAGGCGAAATTAATGAGTTGTTTAAAAACCAAGGTTTCTCACTTTGGACTAAAGCATTTTGGAGAAAATATTCGGCGCAAAGAGCTATGTTGGCGCAAGGTAACTTATATTACAGAAATATGAAAGCAAGAGATACTATTTTAGCAGCTAATGTTGGTTTTGTATATGTATATAAAAATGAAGGTGATTTAGATACTATTAAAGGTTCTGACATTACTCTTGCCGAATGGGCTGATTGGGCTGACGGTGTATGGAATATCCCTAATAGTGGAATAGGTCACACAACTCCATTTGCCGAAGAATTAGCAAAAAGATGTATTAAACTTTGGTCTTGCCCAGGTGATACCGTATTAGACCCCTTTGCTGGATGTGGAACGGTTAATGTGGTTGCGATTAAAAACCATAGAAATGCTATTGGCATTGAATTAAACAAAGAATTTTATGACAAGGCTATTGAGGAACGCTTTTCAAAATTGAATGACGAAATATTTGAGTGTGATGATTCTATTGAAGAAATGAAGACCAGATTTCAAGAGCAATTAGATTTAGGCAAAGTACAAAGTGCTAATGCTAAAGCAGAAAAAGAAGAAAAGAAGAAATTGACACAAAAGAAAAAGGATATTCGACAAGAAATCAAAGAACTTGAAGCAGAACTTAATGCACTAGGTTTAAAGAAGTCGGAAATCAAGAGTGTTCGCCTAACGGCAAAAGATAATATTAAAATTCAGGAAGTCTAAGGTGGGTGATTCTTATTATTGAATTATCAATACCTGTTGAACAAATTCCTTACATAAGAACCATTGAGGGCAGAAAATTTCATAAAGGAAAATGGTTATTTCCAAATTCTTCACATAAGAAACTTGTTAGTCTTGGCTTATTATCCTCAGATGAAAAAGTAGAAAAAAAAGAAATTGCAAAATATAATATTTCAGGTTTTCTAAGAGATTATCAGAAAAATATTGTAAACAAGGCTTTAAATGAAGGTAGTTATGGTGTCTTTTCAGATACAGGTACTGGCAAAACTATAATGGGTTTAGAAATTGCTAATCATTACAATAAAAGTCTTATTTTATGTCCATTATCTTGTATTGAAACGGCTTGGATAGATGATTGTAAAAGATTTTATCCTAAAACCAATATCATTAATGTATGGAGCAATAGTAGAAAGAACAGATTAGAAAAGCTGAGAGAAAATTCCGATATTTATGTAATGAATTATGAAAGTTATAAAATCTTAAAAAATGAAATTTGTAGTATGAATTTTGATTGTGTAATTGTCGATGAAAGTAGCATTATGAAGAATATGTCAAGTCAAATAACTTCTATGTTATTAGATTTAATTACATATATTCCACATAGGTTTGTATTGAGTGGCTGTCCTACACCAAATCATAACAGCGAAATATTTCCACAAATGAAGTTTGTAGAACCTGATATATTTGGCAACAATTATTATGGCTTTCTTGCTAGATATTTTCACCAAGATATGTCTAACCCACATAATTGGTTTCAAACAGATGAAGATAAAGAGAGATATTATGCAAGATTATCTGAAAAATCAATTTTCTTAAAGAAAGATGATTGTGTAGATTTACCAGAAAAAGTATTTGAAATTCGACAATTTGAAATGGCTAATAAACAGAAAGAATATTATCAAGATGTGATTAATGATATTAAAGAAAACATTAATCAGTGGAGTAAGTTTGAATTTACAGCCAAGTTGATGAAACTTCGTGAAATAACAAGTGGGTTTGTTATTAATAAAGATAATTCAATATCTGTATTTGATAACAATAAGGAAAATTTATTGAAAGAAGTAATATCTGAAATTGGAAACAAGCCAATAATTATTTGGTGTCAATTTCAGCACGAAATAGAAACATTAGCTGAGAAATTTGGTGGTGTTGGTTTAACATCTAAAACCAAAAATAGAGATGATATAATTCGTGATTTTAAAAACAATAAAATAAATTTATTGTTTACGCACCCACAATTAATCGGCAAAGGTTTAACATTTACCAACTGCACTTATAATATCTACTATTCGTTAAGTTTTAGTTATGAGGAATTTAAACAGAGTCAAGATAGAATACACAGAATTGGTCAAAACAATAAGTGTACATATATTATTTTACAGGCAAGAAATACCATTGAAGAAAAAATATATAATTGTGTTCAACGCAAAGAAAATGCAGTTGATGAATTATATTTGGAAATGGGAAAGAAGTCGAATTTTATAAAGCAATAGAAGATGACGGACAAAGAGAAAACAAAATATGAATTTTATACAAGAAATGAGGTTGGTAAATGGTTCATATGGGTTCAAAATCTCATATTGCTAAGCAACAGAAAAGTTATTTGTATGTAAGAAAGGTGGTAATTGATTGTCAAGTTGGATATTAGATATGGACAAGGCTGACATTGATTATGAAGCTGAGAGAGATAGACGAGATATGGAACGAGTAGAAGAAATCAGAAGAATTACTAATGATATGGTTTTTGTGCTAAATAGAAAAGAAATTATGCACTTGGGCGATATTCAGGTTATTTACCCTGTTTGTTCTACAACTGAATTAGATGTATTGATAAGAAATCTATATTCTTATAATTCCATTGAACATTGGTTCATAAACGATATTTTATCTTCTGGGTTGTTGCAAATTTATAACAACACAACAGGTAAATTAGTGTCCGAAGTTACGATTAGGAAAATACCTAATTTAAGAATATTTATGGACAAGTTTGAAGATATTGAAGATTGTTTAATTGATTGGATTTTAGAATATACAAGATTATGAGGAATATAAGTATGAATGAGTTTAATATTTTTTTATCTGGAGCTTTAACAGGTTTCACGCTAGATAAACAATTAAAGTGGAGAAATGAACTTATTGAATTAATTAAAAGCAATACTACAAGACCTGTTAGGTTCTTTAATCCTCCCAAGCACTTCTCACCAAGTACAAATAATCACTTGACAGAAAGAGAAGTTATGGAGTTTGAAATAGAAAGATTACATAAGTCTGACTTAGTAATCGTTAATCTTAATTATCCTAAATCAATCGGAACAGCTATGGAAATGGCGATAGCTTATGATAATAAAATTCCGATTTTAGGTTTACATAGATGTAGTGATGAACTTCACCCTTGGTTAGGGTTAAGTTGCAATAGAATTTTCAAAGATAAAAAGGAATTAGCAGATTATGTAATTACTAATTATCTTTATGATTGAGAGGTATTGAATAATGAATAAACTAGAACATTTACCTAGAGAAAAGCCTAAGATGTTAGGTGACTTAAATAAAGGTGAATTATTTGTATTTTGTAATCCACCAAATGAGTTACCTATAACTTGGACAAGCATATTAGAAGTGGTTGAAGTTGAGGGTGCGGATAAGTCAAGGGTTTTTACTACATTTGTATTAAATCCAACGCTTGGAGAAGTTAAAGGGTTCGATTCATTGTTAGCAGTAAAACCACTTACTTGTGGTGTTGATAGTGAAACAGAATGGTATGAGTAAGGAGATAAGCAATGAATAATCAATTACCTTATACACATTTGTTGTATGTTCGCCAATATTCTATTGCTGATAATGATGATGAGCTAACTGTTTTTGGCGTTAATACAGAAGATATTTCTCATACTATGAGGGAGTTTATGTATGAATGTCCTAAGCGATTAAAGAGTATAACCTATGTTAAATGTACACAGAAGATACTCACTTTTTGGAAGCAACAAGGACATAAGATTTATAAAATTAAAGATAAATATACAGATGTTAAAATGTAGATTTTATTCTCCATTTTTAGTCCAAATTCAGAAATTCTAGTCAGTGACACTTGAATTTTTCGGTCTAATGACCAATTTTGCATAATTTTTAAATCTTCATTTGTGTATTTTGCCTTTGGTCTTTCCGACATTTTCTCATTCCTTTCTTTTAAAGAATTATAAATAAATAATTTAGGTTGTTTTATAAATAAAATCTACACTTCATTCTCTGGTGGCAAAGACTCTACTGTACTATTAGATTTAGTTCGTAGGGTATTTCCAGATAGTCCAGCCGTCTTTGTTGATACTGGACTTGAATATCCAGAGTTAAGAGAGTTTGTTAAAACAGTAGATAATGTAGTTTGGTTGAAACCAGAAATGAACTTTAAAAGAGTTATTAAAGAATGTGGTTATCCTATTATTAGTAAAGAAGTATCTAAAATGGTTGAAACTGCAAAGCATAAACCTAATGGTAGGGTTGCTCAATTATTTGACATTAATTCAGATAGGGTACGAGAGAAAACCAAAAAGTACGGAAAGAATTGGGGAGAAACATATATTAAATATCAATACTTATTAAACGCTCCATTTAAGATTTCTAATAGATGTTGTGACATTATGAAGAAGAAGCCCTCTAAACAGTACACAAAAGAAACTGGTACATATCCTTTTATCGGAACAATGGCTTGTGAAAGTAGAATGAGAAAGAATGGTTGGTTACAAACAGGCTGTAATATTTTTGATAGTGATAGACCTAAATCAATGCCTTTATCATTTTGGACTGAACAAGACATCTTACATTACATAAAGGAATTTGGGCTAGAGTATGCACCAATTTATGGCGAGATAAAATCAAATGAGAGGGGAGAATATTACACAACAGGCGTAGATAGGAGTGGATGTATGTTCTGTGTCTTTGGATGTCATCTTGAAAAGCAACCCAATAGATTTCAACGGCTAAAAGAAACACACCCTAAAATATGGGAATTTTGTATGAAGCCTACTGATAAAGGTGGGCTAGGTATGAAAGAGGTGCTTGATTATATTAATGTGCCTTATGAATAAAAAATTAATTAATAAGCGAGGTAATAAATGAAAACAGTTTTATTAATAACCGATGTGCTAACGCATAAGAACGACAATAATAAAACCACATATAGTGTTGGTTTTGTACAAACTATATACTCAATGTCAACAATAAATTCGACTCATTTTACATTTTGCAATGATGAGAGTATCGAAAGTTTAGTTAATAAAATAGGAGATTCGCTGATAGTACCTCATAACGAAGTAGAAATTCACTTTTTACACCCTACATATTTTGATAAGTTAATGGCTGTTATGTTTGAAGAACAGGGTTATACAGTTAGGCTACTTAATAATGTTCAAATTAATTGTCAGAAGCCTAATGATAAAGATGATGGTGTATCGAGAGGGAAAAGAGCTGATATGTGGTTATGGTATTAACAATTATTTTAACAGTCTTAATTACAATAGCAGTATTTAATATTATTATTTTTATAGTTGACCGAGTGAATGATATATATACAGAATGTGTTTCAATGGCTTTTGTTAAACTTGTGGCTTATGGAATTACACATCCGATTTATAGATATATTTATAAGCCACTTAGGTTGAAATACATTAACAAGTATTATAATTCATATTTTTTATTTTATAAAAATAGAAAAGGGGTTGTAACAAGGAGTCTAGGTGTGTTTTTTATGAAGGGTAAGTATGAAAAATATTGCTATCATAAAGATGATGATTCGCAACAATGGATTGAATATAACCCAGATAAAATTGAAATAACATATATTAAAAATTCTGCTATTTTAAATAAAAGGCGATTGAAACGAAAGAAATTTTATAAAAGCAATTCAAAATGATTGTTAAATAAAAAGTTAATTTTATTAACAGAAAGAGAGGTGAATAAGGATAGCTGTTAAAACAAGTGAAATTTTTGAATATTGGAAAGATAAATGTGTAACGAGTGATGGATGGAAGTCGGCATTAATGGTGTTAGAAAAAGATATAAGTGCATAATTAAAATAAATTATTAAAAAGTTAGAAGAAAAGGAGATACAAAAATGGAAAATACAATTTCACCATTTAAACAATCAATGATTGTATTTTACAAAACAAGAGAAGAACTAAACCAAATTATAGATTATCTTACAGAGAAAGATTATGGTGAACCAGTTGCCACAACAGGTAAGGAATGGGGACAAGTTGCATTTAATGACGGTTCTATCATTAGACTATTTGATATTAAAAATTGTTGCATATTGCACAACCCTAGATGGACTTCTATTATGGTAACTTCTGGTTGTACTAAAGAAGATATTGAAAATTTAAACAAATCAACACTATTAGGTTTTATCTATGGTAGCTACGCAAATGCAAACATTATGAGAATTGAAGAACCAAAAAATATCTTTAGTGGTGCTGTACCTGTGAAATATGAAAGATGAATAAAACTAAATAAAATAATTCTTTTATTGTGAAATCAACTGAAAAACATAGTGTTTATGCGGTTTTATTTTTACCAAAGAAATATTTATTTAGATAGGTTTTATGAGAAATGGGGTGTCTTATGTCAGATATTAAAGATAAAAGAAATATTTTAACAGTGTTAAGTTTGTGCGACGGGATTTCTTGTGGTCAAATAGCTCTCAAAGAATTGGGCTTTGAAATAGATAAATACTACGCAAGTGAAATAGATAAAAACTCAATTAATATTACTCAGACTAATTTCCCGAACACAATTCAGCTTGGTGATGTTACAAAGATTGACCAAACAGTATTACAAACTTTACCCAAAATCGACCTTGTATTATTCGGTAGTCCTTGCCGGTCGTTAACAAAAACTACGGCAGGGCGAAAAGACTATAACAATGGACTAAAAGGTAGTTCGTGGTTATTTTATCCTTGTGCAGATATTTTGCAATGGATTAAAGAAAATAATAATCCAAAAGTAAAGTTTTTAGTCGAAAACGTCGATAGCAATAAGCAACAGGATATTGATGAAATGAGTGAGATTCTTGGAGTTAAACCTGTTTTAATTAACAGTAATCTATTTTCGGCACAAGATAGAAAAAGAAATTATTGGACAAATATTCCTATAGCGGAGTTGCCGCAATCTAATCCTTTGGTTTTGTCGGATATTATGGATAATAG